>Ga0157364_1000654_pt1 | contig 25365 bp, 5 predicted proteins | sample AttsexASBM2_FD_111476 | JGI IMG/M metagenome (GOLD analysis project Ga0157364, IMG submission 111476) | Fungus gardens microbial communities from leaf cutter ant in Ribeirão Preto, State of São Paulo, Brazil - Atta sexdens ASBM2 | ecosystem: Host-associated > Fungi > Mycelium > Unclassified ... | reverse complement strand
TCAAAAGATGACCAGTTTTTTCGACGCGGGATTCGTACGCTACCCGAAAGATGGGAGAAAGTAGTGGCCAGCGATGGACAATACTTTGAATCATAAATGTATAACCAGTTTTTTATAATAAAGAATTTCGAAAAAAAACGGCGGAAGCAAAGTTGTACATCTAATAAAAAAATTATCGCAAGTCAATAAGATAGTAACAAATTCTTTTTCTTTCAAATCACTTATGGTACGCGTTAATTGAATAAGATAAAGTCCAAAGAATGAAGTTTACCGACAAAAATATATATTTAAAAAAAGAAAAAAAAAGAAAAAAAAATTTTTTATTATAATAACACATCGGCGACTAATATATTCCGTTTACGATTCCTTTTTTATGGAAGCAAAGAATGACTTCATGTGAGAATACGAAATTTCCAGATTCTATTTAAAAATTAAGAAAAAGAAAAACATTTTATAATAATTAAAATATTTTTGACAGTACAATGATTAATTATGAAGGTCAATCTAAATTCACATTAAAGCTCGCTTACCACGTATTTTTTAACATAAGTCCTCGCAGATGTAACTCTGAGTACCCCAATTTAAAAAAAAACCGAGAAAAACGATAAGAACTGAACAAATGGTAAGAATAACTGCTGACAAATTTTTTGGAAGATCTTGGCTCGCGAACAGAATTTATATAAGATGAAGGGAAAAAAGAAAGTTAGTGGAATTAGTAGTTCTATGTGTGGGGTAGAGGGGATTTTTCCAATGATTGGTAAGTAGATTTCAGGAAAACGTTCTGTAAACCGTTCCATGAGTTTAAAATAACAATTTCAATTATTCTAAAGTCTATTTTTTTTAAATTTTCAATAACGAAATTTCTGAACAAATATTCGGTCTGCCCATGGGATCTCCTCTCTCTCCAATTCTAGCGGATTTGATACAAGATTTGGAATGTAGCATTTTTAAGACACTAACAATACATGTTCCACTCTATTATCGCTATGTTGATGACATCATCATTGCAACTCCTAACGAGCATATTAATACAATCTTATGCTCTTTTAATTCATGAAAGAATCAAACGATCGAATGGCGATAACGAAATAATACACTTTCTTGATGTAAAACTGTTAATTGAAAATGGGAGAATTATTTTTTACAATTACAGAAAGCCTACAAATTCTGGAAAATATTTAAACTACTTTTCTAATCATCCTGTTGAATACAAAAGGGTGTTGTAATTGGGCAGTTGGACAGAATTCTATTCCTTTCCCATCCAAAATTCCATGAGAATAATATTATTTCCCTAATCAATATTCTCCAAAATATCCATTCGAATTTTTATTTACAACTATTAACAACAGTATCAAGGTGTCTAAAAGCAATTTTGAAAACATCAGGGAAAAAAAAGATATTGCCAATTCGGATTCCTCTAGGATTGTTAAAAAGTATTTTATCATTCCGTATTTCTATAAAATCTTTGAAAAATTCAATCTATTACAAGACAATTCGATTTCAACATAGCTTATAAATCAATGAATTGTATGAACAATTTCATTAAAACAGACAAAGACAAAATCAAAAAAGAAGAATATTCTAATATTGTTTATAAAATTGATTGTCATGATTGAAATTACTCTTATGTAGGACAGACAAAAAGAAAATTAAGAATGCGTATAAAAGAATATATAAATGATTTAAAAAACTTATTAATTCTTTGTCTGTTATCTCTCGTCACAAACTTGATCATGATCTTACAATTGATTGGAAAAATGTTAGTATTCTCGATTCAGAACAATCTTATTATAAAAGGATGGTTTCCAAAATGATTCATATTAAATGAGAAGAGAATTGCTTAAACAAACAAAGTGACACAGAACGCTTTCCTGAAATCTACTTACCAATCATCGGAAAAATCCCCACACATAGAACTATTCTCTCCATTAATTTTCTTCTTTCCCTTCACCCTATATAAATTCTGTTCGCGAGCCATGATCTTCCAAAAAATTTGTCAGCAGTAATTCTTACCATTTATTCAATTCTGATCATTTTTCTCAGCTTTTTTTAAATTGGTACTCAATTACATCTGCGAGGACTTGTGTTAAAAAATACGTGGTAAGCGAACTTTAATCTGAATTTAGATTGACCTTCATAATTAATCATTATACTGTCAAAAATATTTTAATTATTAAAAAGTGTTTTTCTTTTCCTTAATTTTTAAATAGAATCTGGAAATTCCATATTCTCACATGAAGTCATTCTTTGCTTCCATAAAAAAGGAATCATAAACGGAATATATTAGTCGCCGATTAAAAAAGTCGCATTATTAAAAAAATTTTGTTTTCTTTTTTTTCCTTTTTTTAATATATATTTTTGTTGGTAAACTTCATTCTCTGAACTTTATCTTATTCAATTAATGCGTACCACAAGCGATTGGAAAAGAAAAGAATTTGGTTACTATCTTATTGACTTGCGATAATTTTTTAATATTATGCACTTCTTTCTTTGTCATGTTGATACTGAATTAACATTTCTTTGATTAGCGATTTTCTTAATTAATAAACTTGTTTGTAATTCTTTATTGTCATCTTCATATACTGATGATGGTCAAATTTTGACCGAAACGTCTATGTTTTCTTATATATTAGGTATAGGAAAAAGTTCGTGGCGTTTTTTTAGTGCTATCTAACGGGAAAAATGCCACGAACTTTTTCCCATATCTAATAATAATAATAAATATATCATTTTCGTTTAAACATCTGTCGTCGTGGCTGTATGCTCCTTATTATTTATATTTGTATTATTAAGCCGTCTTCAAATATTTAAATTTTATTACCATTTCTTGCGTAATATACATATAATGATAAAAATTGAGTTTGGAGAAAACAAATAATTTTAAAAGACAGCTACCTAAAATATTGTCTATAAATATCTTTTAGAATAAAAAACATGATCACCATATATTAAGTAAAAGAAAATAATTTATAATAATTATTTTGAATAAAATACTACATATTTTATTAATTTTTTAATAATGAAGCTGTACAAATATGATACTTAACCTTGCAGAGATTTGCATTTTTCGTTAGTGTCCAATTTTTTCCAACATTTGTTGCCCATATGCACGACGTGCAGCATCATGGAAATATTTTTATTATGTTACCTTTAGCTGCAGAATTAGTGCAAAATAGGGCTATACACTCAATCATTTTATAATTATGATTAATAATTTTCTAATAAATTTTCTAATAAATACTATAATCTTCAAAATTAGAAACAGACACGTAGGCGACTTACGAGAAACTATCAAGGTTAGAAAGAAACATAACGTATCCCTCTCTTTTTAATGTGATTTTACTAAAACTAGAGATCCTTACGAGAAAGTGATCGTAAAGAGAGTCTCTAACTAGAGTTTCTGTTCCTCGTGTCGCGACTCTCATTACAGGATTCCTAGGATAATCTAATTTCGCGCCGCAATCAGAGAGTAATATTCGGAATGTGTTTGGTTTGCTAGTGTTCACATCGATCATTCATTTTTAATTAAAGAAAAATAAAGAACATAACTGAATTATTTTTATATTACAATTTTTTTTGAACTTAGTTGGATTAAAACAAAAAATTTCCTATTCATAATTTTAAATAAATTAAGTAGTATTTATCCCATATAGCACACTAACATTGAATCAATATCTCCGAAATGTTGATTTGCAACATTGCGAACATTGCAGTAACATTGCGAAATGTAGATTCAATGTTGAAGTGATGTTACAGAAACGTCTAATGTCCGTTGAATTGCAATGTCTGTGAGACATAAAAAATGTTCCTCATATTAATTAATTCAATTTTGTTATTAAAATAAGTATTATTGATTAATCATTCAATTATCATATTTCGGAACACACACGACAAAATTATAATTGAAAAAAAACTTCCCTCTCATTTAGGAATTAATTTCCTTATTTTTCTAAGCGATCACTCATTCAATCTTGTACGCTATCCAACAATACTTAACCTCTGCAATCGTACGGAAACAATTCGATAACAAACACTGAATATTAGGATGTACAATTGTGATTGTGTATATTATAGAAAGACCATGAATCAACACGCATCGGACCGGTCAACACAAACAACCATACGTGCAAGCATTCTACGCTCGCGGCTGATTCTCGCGTAAATATAGAAATGAATTTTGTTAAAAGATCAATTTAAATCATTTAAATTTTTTATTTACATAACATTTTCTTTTTGTTCATTTTTTACAAAATAAAATAAATTTTGATAATTTATTCAATGTCGTTTCAACATTGCAGCAACATTAATAATCAATGTAGAAGAATCAATATAAATACAACATTGACACTTCAACAATCAATTGCATCTCGGTCCCTATTCAGAACGCGCTTACAACGATGTTAGCGCGCTAACATGTTATAATTTACGTCACGCATACTATAGAATTTCAGAGATAAAAGCGTGCTTTTATCGAAAAGCGTTCTGAATACAGGCCCTCAGCAATATTCTTTCGATGTTCTGTGCTGCATAGATATAGTTCATTTTTAAATAAAAACTTTTTTTATTCAATTGGATTAAAAAATTACATTTCCTTGTCAGAAGTTTGAATTGAGCAGTATTCAGGATGCACAGAAATGGCTGATATTATTTTTAGATTCAACTGAATTGAAAAATAGCATTTTCTATTCACAATTTTAAATTGAGCAGTATTAACGATGCACAAACACAAAATACTATAATATTAGATTGAATTTTTAGATTGAAAAGCATAAAGATATACTCCATGCCATTCCTATAAATAAATAAAAATGCATGCAGGATTGAAAAAGATTCATTTTAACATTCATGAATCCGTATTTCTAAAAATCTGAATCCATTTTAATCTATTTCAATTCATTCTCGTTTGCTGGGACAATGTCGTCTCATGTAAATTGCTTATATTTTATTATATCTGTTAAATGATATTTTTATTATATCCATGTAATTTCGTTCGCTGGATTGCCTGATTATAATTAAAATACACAATAAATAATATACTTATTAATTGAAGACGTGATAATGCAGAAGATTCATAATCCACAGATCTCATGTTCGAATCCCACTAAGCGGTTTTTAAGATCAAATTTGAAATAGTTAATTTTAGATGTAATTATTATAAATGTCGTGGGAATAAAATTTATAAGCCATAAATATAATATTTTTTCGAATATTAAACTAGTGTTAGTTCGTGCTATTTGTGTCAAAAATTGAACTCGACTAAATTAAATCAGGATCATTTTGTTAGGATCATGAACTTGATATAAATAAATAAAATGTCGTTTCCAATATAATTAATTATTACGCGTGTAACTTATGCAATTTTTATATTTTAAAATATACATATATTTATATAATTTATTATTAACATTGGAAGCGTATACAGTGTTAGTATCGATATAAAAGAAGATTCTTGCATACTCGATAATAAATTAAGATTATAATGATAATAATTATAATAATAAACGAATATACATCACACATCGAGAAAAAGATGTAATAGCATAATATTAAATTCTAAAATAAGAATACGCTCTGACAACGCCGCGTTGACGTATTAATAGCCATAATTAGAACGACGGACGTATCTGTAAAAAAATGGAATCGCATCATTTGCAAAATTAATGCTATAATAAATAATAATGAATCTATACCATCAAACGAAAAACGTACGACTACATTGATACGCGACTGGTGATCCTTTCCCGATTACAAAAAAAAAAAAGAAAAGGAAGATAATTCCTTAAAATAATCTATAGATGATATTATTCGTCATGTATAATAACGGTTTACGAATCATAATTCCGCTACGTTAATTAGAATTTGCAAACGCGCGGCTGTCTGAAAAGGGATCGACAATCGCGGTATTATATATTGTCGTAGAAATAGCAGTAACGATAACAATCCGGACTGCGACTGGCAAGATGCTCGTTTCCTTCGAGCGCGTTTTTTTCCAAAATTCAGCATTTCGGATCGTCGAGGGGGCAATCAAATATCCGAAATTCATGTGAATGATATTTTATCACATTGCGCCTGTCCGTCAGGAGTCACGAAAGTTATGCTCGTACTCGAATGGAATTCATCGAATTTGCAGTCATTTGGTCATTAATATGAGCTGAGCAAACTTAAATATTACAAGACTCGTGACAAATCAATATACGATAATGGTTACTTCTTAAATCTGAGAGATATTGTACAAATCAAATTATCTTGTCGATCAATTTCTCTCTTTTCTTTCTCTTTCTCTTTCTCTTTCTCTTTCTCTTTCTGGTGTCACCATGCTCAATCGAGTTTAATAGAGATAATTTTTCGGCTCCTCCGTCGGCTGCCCGCACACTCCATGATATTTTTTCGTGACAAGACTTCTGCTGCGGCAATTTTCAATCTCCAGGAAGCACTCATTGCTATACGTCATGCCATCGGTGCCGCAAACCGGGTCGTAATAAGGTGGGCAGATCTTTTGACAGCCACGAAATAGGAAACCTTGGACACACCTCTTCATAGGTACCACATATACGTGTTTCCTGGAAATTAAGGTTTTTTTTTTGTTCGTTTAAAATACTATGATATTATTAATGTAAAGAATTGAATTGTACTATTTTATGTGGGACCTTAGGAAATAATTACATCATTCAGAGAGTTTGAAACAGAGATTTCGATCTTATGTTATTATTAGCACTATATTTTTTTTGTATCTATTATTTTTTAAACATTAGAATTAGATTAGAATATATTTGGCATAAATATATATATATATATATATATATCGAGTATGCATTAGTACTGAGCGCATTAGAAAGCTGTCGAAAATAAAAAATTACTTCTTTGAGAAAATGGGTCGCACGGAGGTATCAACAATTTCTACTTTCGAAATTTCGCGCGATTGTATTCGATTCAACTTTCCGAAGTAAGATACTTTCCTTTCACATATTTGAACAGCAGGTTCAAAAACATCTTGTTAGTATGCGGCGCGCGCATGCGTGATAAAAGTAGTTTATTATTTTCATAAAGAAAATGTAATGGAATGGCTCTCCGGCGCTGAATCATTCACGGACTTTCATCGGATATGCACGCGATGCTGGTTCGGATTAACCGTTTCTCAAGGTCCAGTTTCTTGGATGATCTTCTCTTCTTCGAATATGTTTCAATAGCGCGATCAGGCATAATGAAAGTCTATGGAAAGTATTATATCGGGAAGAAACACGATCGCGGTCAATGAAAATTATATGCGCGGCACGAAACTCACCGCTCTCTAGAGTACGTACACTTCTGAATAATTGAATTTGAATAATTAGCTTTTTTTACTTCCAGCAAGGTAATAAAATTATTCTATGATAATTCTTTTATACTAAACCGTAACGAAAGTTATATCTTGACATTAAAGGAACATGATTAAATTATTCTAAAGTAATTTAATTACTTTTCTTGATTGTAGAAAACCTAATCAAATAAATTTTCTTTAAATAATTGAAGTTAATTTAAAGCGTTTATTTCATTTCACAACTCATCCACAATTAACAAGAGGTATTTTAATATATCTTAATATTTTGTGGAATAAAATAATAGCTTTGAATGTCTTTAGCAAGATATTATTTTTATTTATATTACTATAATTTTTATCATCACAATTAGCGATGATTTAATTTATTGCTATTACATACTATTTAATAAAAGCTATAAAGAAAAGAAAAAGATTTATAAGAATCAATTTTACTATGCAATTATACACTTTTTGAAATTCCTTTGAGAATTAGTTCAAGATTAATTTATTAAAAACACTCACTAATCGTGTACTTTTTGAACAAAAGCGTTATATTTCAATAATGTTTCGTGGCTTACCCGCAATTGTCTCTTTTCATCTCGCATTCGTTTCGATAAAGCTTGTTATCGGAACCGCAAACAAACTGACGCTCCCCGCTGCAAATTTGGTTGCAAAGAGCAGTAGTGCGACAGTGTTGCGCCGGAACTTGAACTACCCTCTGGCCGCAAGTCTCACGTTGTAGATAGCACAGAGATCTAAATGCATACAAGTGCACACATGACGTAACCATAAACCTCGTTTTCTGAAAGAATAATTCGCAGCTACTATTTAAAATCTGATCGGTAACAATTAAAGCTTATTCTATACATGCATAGTTATACGTGGTAGCTGTAAAAATTCATCAATCATTGCCAAATACGAGAAGAATATTCGATGTGATTGGTCAATTCTTATAACTACAATCACTTACAACTTACGCAATTGTAGAGTAAGCTTAAGCTTTAATTGTTACCGCTGTTATAACATATTGTGTTCAATTCGACTTGTTCTTAATCTCGAAAAAAAATGTTAGAATTTAAATATTTCGATTTAACCCGTAGAAGTTTATCATTATACTCTTATCGATTTCAACAGTGCTCGAACAAATGCGTATGGATGTACATTTATATGAATCTCGAAATTTCAAATCTCAAATTGACAAATTCGGAAATCTCGGAAATTTCAATTGATATCAATTTATCTCGCTCGATTCACGATCAGAACCGATTATCATAACAGGTGAAGTTTTGAAAACCGAGACTTTTGGTCGAATGACCATTTGAGATACACGCGTTTTTAAAATCTTCGGCAGCGGACGTTCTGGAATCCGAATAACTCTCTTAATCACCGATAAACGTTGCCGTCGCTTCCACAAACTGGTTCCTCGGGTACTTCAGCACAGTCTTCAGGGCAGTGTTCGATCTCTTTCAAGGTCGTGCACTCGCCAACATGAGCTGATTGAATGCCCTTTCTAAAACGTATTAAGTAAAATGTATTAAGTATTGGAAAATTAATTTGTCTTGTTGATGATTGTGATTTCTAGAGTTCACAATAGTTGCCACATCCGACGAGAGGAGAGTAAATTTACCAATATTTTTCTATTTTCATAAATGTAAACTTACAAGCAAATCGCTACGTTCAAATGGCACTGATTTGGATAGGTATTTGCGTCACTACCGCAAACCGGATCTACTTCGCTTCCGCATCTCTGCTGTTGCTTCATGCATTTCGTTAGTCGGGATCGACACTTCTCAAAGTCTACTACCGTTACTTTTCTTCTTGCTTGCCTGTTGATTAACATTTGGCTAAAGACTCATGTTATAACAAGAAAATTGACAAGTAAATTGAATTTTTTGAATGTGACAAGTTTGATTATTTGTTTTTCACTGCATCAATTTAATAACACTTAATTTAATAACACTTAAATATATTTATAGTTCATATATTCCTTCCTTATTTCAAAAGTGTACTTTAACTTCGTAATAAATCATGACAACAAATTTTTAAAAAGTCATCAAAATTATTACAATTCAAAAGAATTGTTAAAAAAAAATCATTAAAATTTACAATTCAAAAAGAGTAATTTTTTAAAGAATAATTTTAAGAATTATGAAACAAAAATGACAATTGAAAATTTGTCCTCTTTTCTGAAAAACTTATAGCGAATTTGATTGAATGCACTCAGTGCGCACTGGTGAATATTAAAGCCGTCGTACACTAATTATCGTAAAAATGTATATTTAATATAAATATGAAAACGGGTTAAATTATGAAATCATTAATAGATTTTATAGTGTTGTTAAGTAAAATATGATTCAAAATATTTATATTTATTTGTATACTTAGATTTAAGTATATAACGGCTTTAATATGCACTATTAAATATTCACTGCATGCTAGTGCGTTTAATTTAATTCGCTATTAATTTTTTGGATTGTGTCACTTTTGAAGTCAATTAAGGAGCGATATAGTAAATGAATACAAATATATACGCACCCGCAGTTTAGCATTTGCATCTCGCACTCGTTCCTGTATATATTTCCATCCGATCCGCAAACCGATATTTCTGGCTCATCTTTGCAATCTAAGGGACACGCGTTGCTTCCGGATGTCCGTTCTCGAGATACGCAGAACGACATCGGCACTTCAAAAACATGCTTGCTGAAAGGCACAATCCAATAAATATTGTTGGACTTAATAAAATCTTTGTATCGAATAAAACCGCAACGAAGTTTACATGATGTAATTAAATTGCTAAAAAAAAATTAAATTAAAACTCATCAATTAATTATCCAAATGAAAATTCAAATATTGAGAAATGTTAGGCCGCACAAATTGCTTCGCGTTTCTAACAAATCTAATATTTATACAATCCCGGTGAAAAGAGGCGAAGGATGAGTTAGCTCGAATATTTTTAAAATTAGGCAAAGGATTATAACGAAGAGCATAGGAGAATGATTCATGAATAATTAAATGCATATGGGAAGCAACACTGAGACGAAAGAAGCAAAGGAAAATGGATGGGGCTTATGAGAATTTTTTTAAAAGATTCTGCATGGTCCCAGTCATATGTTGAATTCGTTGAGGATTTGCCGCTTACCCGCAATTTTTCGCCCGCATTTTGCAGGTGTTCGAGTACAAAATACCGTCACTACCGCAGGCAGGCTTGGCACCACGCCAGCACGATTCACGACAATGTCTTGTGGTCTGACAGTGCTTCTTATTTGTACGCACGACGCCTTGGCTGCGAACCGGAAAAATTAAAATCGTTTTGCGGCCAGACTAGTTTTATGTTAAATTTAAAGAATAGATTCTCTTACGTTTTACAAAACGACTGCAACAGTAATCTGTAGTGAATTACAGTTTTTATAAAGAAATTTTTTTCCATGCAAAAAATAGAAGATATAATAGAGATGAGGTGTAGCCATAAATAATCATGAATAGAGATCTGACTTTATCGCGTGAAGAATAAATAATTCTGAACTTTAGACAAATACGAAAGACTAAGCATAATTTTCGTAGATTTAAAAATTTCCGATCCACGTAACTCTGTCGTTCATAATTGAGGTCAATCTTCAACGTACCCGCAAGTGAGCAGCTTCATCTGACACGTAGACTTGTAAACGTTTCCATCGCTTCCGCAAACCGGTCCGTCGAGCGGCGCGTAATCGCACGAAACTGGACAGTTCTCCCTGTGAGCCGAAATATTATTGCAGGGCCCAAGATGAGACAGCTCGATTCCGACTCGGCAGATCTCTACTCTAAGCATACACTTGTTCAGGTAGGTACGCCCATCGGTGCCGCATACCGGATCTTGATCGCCCGGACAACGATGCTCGCACTTGCTACCGGATGACCTCAGGCAAGCTGTCTTCTCCGTGGCCACAGTAATGCCTAAATAAGCGTATGACAGCGAAATAATGAGATACGTACATAAATTTTGCGCGGTCATTAAGCGAAAGAGAGATCTTCGTGTATATACACATGATCTCTTCGTCTACGAACAAATAATTTACTCTGGCGTGTAAATAGTTCGTTTCAATGCTCCAGGAAATCGCGATTCGTTTTGCAGCTACGTATAATTTATCACGGCCATCTATTATACAAATTAACGGATCCTCGTTACCATAAGCTGTTATAGCGAGTAGAAAAAGAATACGAATAGAAATCTCTTTATCTCGTTTACATGAAGCACGATAATATCACATGAAGATCAGCGAAGAAGGTCGCATTATTTCCGCAATTGTAATTGAAGTGCGCGCCCGCCATGGTTATATTTCTCGATAAACCGCTACTAATAGGCTTATGCGCTTATTCTTACGGTCAGTTAATATACAAAACGGGATAACAAAATCATACAGAGTACTACGATGTACCGAGCGAATAGCGTTTTGGAGAGGGAAAAGAAAACTGTAATCTCGCGGCGAGCGAACCGGAGCGCGTGTGTTACTATAATAACTAATAACTATTATAATTAAAAGCACGCCTTACCCTTTCCGCACATCTTCTTCCGCATTTCACACAGCGACGCGTATATGACACCGTCGCTACTGCAAACGGGTTCGCCACTCGGTGGACATATCCTGGGACATGCACTGGATACGTAATCTGCGTGAAAAAAAATAGAAACTTTATTGACGTACAAAATAATATAAATTTGTCAACACAAGTGTAGTGTAATTTAAAATAGTACCTCAAAAGATGAGGCATCAGCAATAGTACTGTTTATGAAGCTAGATCTTAATATAATTGAAATAATAAATAGAATAAAAAGAAGAAGCATACGGATAGTGAGTAAAAATTTTGCATTTACAACGTGCGACGAAAATATATGGAATTAAAAATGGGAAACGATGTAAAGAGACCCCAACAACACAAATATTGCTGCAAGTTTTGTGCTAATGGGGGAAGCTATTCTAAAAATAAAGATGGATGAGAATTAAAATATTATTAAATAAGAAGAAATATTTGATTGCAACATAAAAGAAATTATGCCGATATTAATAAGGAAAATACGTGTACAATAACGATTTATACTTAAAGCGTGGTTGTAGTAATATTAATTAAATCGTAATCAAAGATTATGAAATTGTATCTTAATAGCATCTCATCGTCGTCATGGAATGATCATGGAATGTACGCTATTTCACTAAATTGTATGCTTTCCTGCTTACTTAATAGACGTATTTTAACGAGTGTTTTGTATTGTTTGTGTACTGTTAAAAAAACAAAGTTTAAGCATCAACGATATTCTGATTAAAAAAGAAGAAAAAAGAGAAAAAAGTATAACATTTACTGTTAAATACTTTGCTTTTGTTATGTGTCATCATGATATAACCTAACCTAACCTAACCTAATCTTGTACTATTACATACCTCACGTGTTAAGAGAATATCTATTATTGTAACGATATAATTGTATTTAATAATCATAATGTTTAAGCATATATAACATGGTCGGCACCAGTGATGGGAATTTGGCTCCGCGCAACAAAGCTCCACTTTTGTTCTACCAATTGCTGTGTTCGGCTAGTATAGAGTGGCGGTAATTTGTGAAGCAAAAGTGGAGGGGCTAATTTTTTGTGTTGCGCGGGTTCAAATTCCCATCACTAGTCGATAGGAAAGAAGCAGAATTAGCAAAAAATAAATACCTGTCTAAATGGAGGAAATGAGGGTGCTTTCTCATAACATGATCGGAAAACAGATTCTCGGAAAAATCATACGACTAATCAGAATTATTAGTTTATACAATATGTTAAACTTAAAAAATTCTCATTTAGCCTTTATTCGAATGTATTATTAAAAAATTCTTATTGGTCATATACTTTTCCGAAATTCCGACTTTTCCGAGATTCCGACTGTCATAGACAGAATCAACCTGAATCATGGTTTAACTATAATAATACGGAATACACACAACCATACGTCTCTCAATAAGGGATCCTCACATTCTAACAATCATTCAAATATCTTACTGCTATTGAACATAGGAAGTCCATTAAATAATTGAATGCGGAAGCACGTTTGCGGAGGGAGGGGGAGAGGGAACGTTTAATACGCGATATATCGGATAAGATCAGCCTGATACAATCGCATAGCAATCTGATTATGACGTGAAGCTCATGAAATGCATCACCCGGCGTACCTAAGATATACGCACGCATTTCTAAATTTTTTTTAGACAATCTCGAGAGTGGAAGAATATTTATCGCAGGCGAACACGTGTAAAATTTATTTCGTAATGATCTTGCTACATGTTGAACGTTTTTTGATTATGAAACTTTATGACTGTAACACGTCACAAAAGCAAAACTGAAGTTGTATAGGATAAATTTGGATAAGAGATAACTATCTTTAAAATGCAAAAAAACTTTAATTTTTGTTATCTTGGTATCTTTAATAATGTTATTATGGTATACTTTTTCACCATACAGAAAATATAAATATAATACTATTATATTCTTTTTGCATTAAAAAAAATGACCATTTTTATCTTAGTAACTAATTAAGATGCCTAAAAAACGAAATAACGAAAGCCGAATATATTATATTTTCGTGCGGCATTGCTATTTTTTTTTTTTTAATGAGAAATAAAGGCTACCGTCCCAGTCAGAAACGATAATGGAATCATTGTCGGTTCGACATCAATATGATGATTTCGAGATTGAATCAACGTTGAATCGACGTCAATTCCATTGTTATTTCTGATGACTGGGTGTACACATCATCTCTTTCGCAGTGTTATAATACGCGAGGGTATGAAACGATATATTAAATCATTAGTGGAGTATTCTATATGAGCAAAAATACGTAGGCCGTATAGAGGTAATATTTAAGGTCGCATAGTGAGAGACATTGTGAGAAGATTAAGGGGAGGAATAGAGAGAGAGAGAGAGAGAGAGAGAGAGAGAGGACATTTATTTGGTTCTAGGATGAACTCTCTATGAACTTTAACATAGAGATATTATGATAACGATAAAAATGAAATAACAAAATAAATGAAGAGAAAATAGAATGATAAAATAATATAAACGAAATGAGCAAAAGAAAAGCGAGATGCATCACAAAATAGAATTTAAATGTGATAGCATGAGAAAGAAATCAAAAAAAGAAAAAATATAATGTAACAGACTAAAGTTACACATATAATACAAAAGAACCGCTCTATAATAGTCACTCTATAATAGTCAGACTAAAATTATACAAAACAGACAATTATACAAACTATCTGCAAATCCATGCCAGATCTATTCGTGCAGATCTATCCGTGTAGATCTACGTAGATAGAGATAAAGATAGATAAATAGATAAATAGAGAGAGAGAGAGAGAGAGAGAGAGAGAGATGTAACGTAATTTCCCGATTGATTCTCTCTCATCGTCACTCTTTTTGGCCGTAGTGTCCGCAAAGAGATTCTCTGTCGAAACCTTAATTACTTCCGGTTGACCGTCCGAGGCAGATATCTACTGCTTGCAGATCCGCGCTAACCGTCGGTCTCGGTCCAGCGAGCGTCGGGTCAACAGCACACGGGATTTACAGCACTCGTTCCATACCGGATCGCATAATATATAACAAATTATAAAATCGAACTTTACAGTTAGAGATGTACCGGGCATCCGAAGGCGCGGTTGTTTGTCGATTTCGTCATATACAAAGGAAATGCATCGAGACGAGCTCATTATGCGTTATGATTCTCCGGTCGAAAATGCGATAGGTTTGTTTTTCTTTTAAATATTATTTATTAATCTCACAAATTACACTTTAATCAATAATTCGGTAAGCCAGTCCCGTTCTTCCCATTCTTAAAAGAATGTTTGCACTAAATTTACATGAAAATTGATACTTCGGCGAAGAGAAGTGAGAAACGTTTTTTACCGTTCCTGTTGTTCTTTCAATTTTTTTCAAGTGTATGTCTCTTGATAACTGACTAAAACAGGATTCTTTACATTCCATAGAATAGAACATTCCGGCTAACACTGTATGCCATGCAGACAGACGTAAAAGCAGGTTTATAAGCAACTGTATAATTACGCTGATTATAATTTATCGATCAGTCCGGTACTTGCGTCATCGTATACAGGATGATTTCGCACTAGTTAATATTAGAAAGTTTTTGCAATAACGTGAATCCAGATACGATGAACGTTAAAGTCACGTTATCCTTTTCTTAAGTAGTTGTTAAGAAGAAAATAATCTGATTTTAGCGTTCATTGTATCTGGATAAATGATATTGCAAAAACTCCCTATTAATTTCTAAAAATTGCCGAATAAGCGAATAAAATCGACGCATAAGACAATTTTAAAATATTTTTCTGTGTTCTTTATAAAGTATCTTAAAAATGAATTCTTAAAAATTTCTTAAAATTGTCTTATGCATCGATTTTAGACATTGGGTAACTGAACAAATTATGAAGATTGCAAAAATAGTTCATAAATTTTAGGCTCAATTTTTGGTCGGAAATAGCGCTATATATGATTCGTAGGCATTTTTTAAATTACATCCTGTATAATAACGTGATGTCTAAATTGATTTCATATCGTAAATAGATTTTGAAAGATGTCTCTCTCGAGAAGCCGAAAGTGTTATTCTATGCATTTACAGACGTTCTTTCGATTGTATTCCATAGAATAAAAAAAAATCGCATTGCGTCGCCCTATAATCCACTCCATCTATCAATCACTCATCTTTTTGTGCCGCTTGATGCACCGTGCTTATTTCCCTTCATCATTTTTACTACACCAAATAAGAATAAGAAAGAAACGGATTTCCATTACAAGATATTTCACGCGTAATAAACTTTCAAACGACATTACATTCCTCATGTACACTTACGGAATAATTCTCGGCATGATAATTGCTTTAATCGCTTATATGCTTTATATGAATATTTATTCTTTTCCTTTGCAATAGTCATCCTATCGGATGGCGCTATAATCTTTTCAAAAGAGGATTATAATTATATTCGAATGATTACTCGAGATAATTTCTAACGGTGAGTATAAGTATTAGAAATACTAACATTTCGTTCTTCGTTTTATTAGTATTGTTACGCGTCATTTTAATATGTTAATTGCAGCAATTCACATTTATAAATGAAACTGAAAAATATAGGTCAACAAGCGATGTTTTAATTAATTAGCGTGTTGTCATAAGAATGTAATTAACAATTTTCGCACAATAATTAATCATGAGTTAATCTGAAACTATTATTTTTCGTGATAAATAATATACATAAATAAAATTAATATATATATAAGACAATCAAAATAATCAAATATAAATTTGAAAAATGGAAAAAATATATCTAGAAGAATAGTTTTGCTGAAATAAAAATTTAATTAAATATGCACACAGATGCGAAAATAATTTTGTTGAACTATTAAAATAATTAAGAACGTTTAAGAACGCAATGATGAGTAATGTTGCAAAAAATTTATATTTTAAGCGTTTTACATAATTATTTTGATGTTTAACAAAATTATCTTTAAATTTGTATCTAAATAAATTTTTTAGATACTGCTTAGATAAAACTGTTCTTTCCGATTATTCCGTGCAGTATTAAGAAGATCCTATAATGAAGTCCGAATTCCAATGAGATCGCTATTTTACTGATAAAATGCAGCACATAAACATATCTTTATATATTACTTTATATGTTACTACATCAATATTGCACTCACACGCGTACAAAATTTCTAACTGATCTTTCGTATTAAGTATCTAAATTAACTTAATTCTAAGTACTCAACATGGATTGTTCATAATCTCTAGTCCAAGATTGTTTTATACGTACGAAGTATATAAAACTCGTATATAAAGCAAACATTACGAATCGACGTTAAAAGTCGATAATAAAACTTACAAAATTGTAATTTTCCAACTTTTTTTCGTTTTTGACATAAAATCAACTGGTTTAGATTGCATTATCGTTTATATTTTAATTATGAAGAAGGATTTTTTAATCTATAAAGGTAGTTAGAAAAATAATAAATTATTTGGAAAAATAATTGTTTGGAAAAATTGATAAAAAAATTCACTTTAAGATCCCTTTAAATGATCGCGTCTTATATTTTTGCGGTGAAAATGATACATCACCTTTTCACACGAACTGAAGAATTTGATCAGAATTTGTTCGCAGGCGACTAGATAAGTGATTATCTATCCTTCCTTCCTGATTAACATGATTAAATGAATTATGCCAATAAGTACACCAATGTTTAGATAAGCGGTAATAGGCGATTGGAACAATGCAGATCAAATTATAGGACTATAGAAACTGGAAGTCGCGCGCGTATGTGCATGCGGTACGGTGTACATTGAATGCGCTCGGACAGAGAAGGAAAAGGAAGAAGAAAAAAGGAAGAAGGGACGAGAGAAGCAACATATACGGGTCGGTGAACTGCTGCAAGGATGCATCGGGTAGATGCTGTTCTTCGAATTTTTGTCCTTTAAACGAGAAGAAGGCTTGGAGTCGCATGAGCATGTCATCGAGATTGATAATGGATAATTGAAATAAAGAATAAGTTTAACGAACCAGAACGATTTCATATAGGAATCTGCATATCAGTGCTTGCCACGTGGCTAGTAAATAAAACAATTAATGACAAGCGTCTCTCTTGTTTCTCCTTCCCATGTGGACTATTTTCAGTGAAGAGTTGTGAGATGATCAGCTGGTCAGATGCTATGCTCTCGATAGTGTATTTGAAATACAGCGCTTTCAAGAATCTACCAATTAATTTCATTAATATGAGGTTATTTTTTCCCCTTTCTCTTTTATCCTTTTCCTTTATTTGTCTTTCTCATCAATCATTTTTTGCTTAATTAGAGCGACAGGTTTAATTTTTCGCGACCGAAATCAAGGAAAATTGGTCGCGCGCGTGATAGCTACACCTCATCGTGTCGCATAAATTAGAAATAAAAATGAAAGTAGATAAAATGAACAATGGCTGTGTCAATAATTAATAGCAGAACGATTGCGTATTATGTAGCTACAAGTTCACTCAGTATGCGGTGCTTATACGTGAATCGGATTCATACTGGAGTTGTGCTTCCTCTTTTTTCTTGCGATTTCTTGCTCGAAAATCCCTCAATATGGAATTACTTGTTAGAACTCGTGACAAATTAAAGGAAACATTTATTGCGCCATACGGTTATCGGTCAGTCAACTAAACAGATTTTGCAACTTTTAACGGCACAGTTACTAGGTGTGCCATTACCGGTGAAATTATTTTACGAAAAAAAATTAAATGTATATGTTAGAGAAATCAGCATTTTCTTCTTCTCCTCTTACACCTTCTATCCATCGATTTATTTATTACATTTTACGATTATTAAACCACTACCATGGCAGATAATCGTCTGGTTGAATGTTTCTTTCCGACAGTAATGCGTTGCAATCAAAATTATCATTACGCAATCTTGTTAAATTAATTCTTAACACTGCATTCACTTAGAAATTGATGGCAGCATTCACAATCAGATTGTTAGCTTGCAATTTCTGTTACTGCGCGATGTAGAAAAGTTTCTTTCGGCAAAATAAATCGTTCTTTATTATATGTGAGGAGCAAAATTGAAAGTATATTATTGAATTGTCTGACACTGTTGTCACATTGATCACTTATTGAATTATTTTTACACTAAAAATAAAAATTAGAGGAATAAGTTCCAAAGGCTTTAATCTTGACAAATATTATCAATGTAACCCTGAACAACATTTAAAATATTTTAATCAGTTGAACCTTAGATAATGTCAGCGGTACTATAACTTTTTAATCTTATAACTCAAAACATATCTACTTAAAAATGCAATAAAAAATAGAGGTTTCCATTAAAAAAAATCGTAACCTGATCTTAGCGATGCTATCTAAGATCAAACTGACAAGACTGGTAGATAGATCTTTCTAAATCTTATAACTTTTATCTGAAACAGTTTTCTATGAAATTTATATTTTTCGACATGTTATTTCGGGGTCCTAATATTTTTCCCTAACTCTATATTTCACATTAAATGGATGTACTAAGTCAAATTATATCATCTTTCGATTATTTTTGGTAAATATTGACAATAACGGACTCAGTTTCACTAATCATGACATATATTATCAAGATCATGAGCCTAAATGACTTTTAGAAGATTTCAATTCGCATTTGTTATTTGTTCAAAAATTATTTATTAACAAAAAAGCTCACTTTTCTGATAGATTTTCTTAAAAACTATCTATATTCTTCTCCACTTAAGGAATGCGCTTTTCACTCAAAGCAAAGTTCACTTCAATTCTCCCTTGTTTAGTAGCGTCAGACTTTTCATGAGAGATGAAGTCTACATTATATCTCCTCCCTGTTTAAAATCGAATGTCTCTAGGGAAGGGAGCAGGTGGAGTGAACCCCGCTTCGCATAGAAAATTATGTAAACAAGGGAAAGTGTGGGATAGTTCTTAGTATTGTATGTGATAAAAGTTAGATATTATTTTTTTAAACTTTTTTTGTTAATAACTTTTAACGAATAACGAGCACAGGCTAAAATCTTCTGAAAGTCATTCAAGGTTATAATCTTGACATCAAATATATCAAGATTAAAGTCATCGGAACTGAATCCATTATTATCAATATTCACTATATTTTTTATGCCTGATTAATTATAATTCCTTTAAATCCTCTATTAATATTTCAAGACGTATATATTTAAATACTAAGTATTTTATAATTAATATGTTTTATAAATTATAGTGAATATTCATACCTTTTCAATAGTAGATAATTTTAGTATCTATCTTTAATGCTGCCGATGTTATAGACTCTCGCAATGATAAAGCGATCTTAGTAAGTAAATCAGTGAGCGCACGATGATTCGATGATGCACATTCTTATGATAGTATATCAGTCATTATAACCGGTTTGCATTATTACGATAACGCGCATAGTCGCGATATGATTGTATAAATATTAGCATAGAGTGCACAAATTCTAACAAATATAGACATATATTCATCATATTCATTATATTATTTCAACAAACAACTTAACAAATTGCGATGTTTTCCAATTATTACAGTTTATAGTTTCTTCTGCTGATATGCACTCTTCTATCATTTAATTGATATTTTCACCTTCAGTTTTGTCAATAATCAGAATTATGTCTTACGTCATAATTACGTCTGTCTTACATCACAATTACGTCTAGTTTGAAGAATAATGCAATACAGAAGTTTGCAATAACATTGTAATTCAATATTGTAATTCAATATTGCAAAGACATTACAAAGATTTTTTACAATATTACTTCAATAACATTTCGCAATATTTTTTCAATGTTGCAATGAAATGTTTCTGTACTGTATGAATACTTAATGATCGTCCGTTTTTGACTACAATCTCAACTGATCTTTTGGTATGTCTTGACGTAATTATGCGCTCTCAAGATGTACCATTACCGATAATATCCGTTTCGTTTATCAGAATACCTCATAAATCATTTGCAATCGATAGCGTCAAAATTGCAAGAACTCGTGCTCTGATCAGACTGTTCCATGCGTGCAACGGCAAACACATTGAGTTGGCCGATCACCCCGGTTAGTCGATTCTACCGTGCTCTTTATCGCTGCGAAACGATCTCGTCTTCCTCATAGCATTGTCCCGTAACACGTCCGTACAATGTTGCATTAACGAGGTCTTACTTCATCTTGTCTCTCTGTTCAATAGTATACCGAGAGAAAAATATAATTACAGACAAAATTATTTTATCCTCTTTCTTACATGAATGAACCGAAGGATTAAAACAATTTCAATATTCAAATTAAAATAAGAATGGGATTTCATTTATGCATTTTCGTTGTACGGCAAACTTTTCAAGCCTATTGGTTAGCTATGAGAAATCCGAGGATCTCTCTGTTTTGCATACATTTGTCATACGACAAAACGCATAAATGAAATAATACCCTAATACACTAAACATTTCCCGTTTAAAATTTTAATTGTGTGTTGTAACACCTGAGATTCATTAGTGGCTTTTACTCGTACAATTTTATCCGTGTGCCAGGAATACAGGCTGACAAAAACGCAAAATCATGACTTTAGACTATCTTTTAAGAACATTGATCGTATAAGAGAATAGAGATTATACATTTGCGTTCGTGCCTGGGTAGATTTGAAAGAAGATAAAATCGAGAATTGGGAAAATAACTATAATAGTTAATAGAGGAGAAGGTGATTATGACTAACTATATTGTGACCGCTCTATCTCCGCTTTTATATAGCAAATCTTAATGATTATTTATGAAATTATTTATTCAGTAGCTCGCCATTACATCATGGCGCTACTATGCCAGCACTTATTATAATGCATTTTTACTTTCAAGTATTTCGAAACGTATCTGAGGTACCTTTTAGCATTTAATTACACCTACTTCCTCATTTTTCTTAAATTATTATCACACGAATATATGTATATTTGAATGTGTTGTTTGCTATTTAACATTTTATTTGACTGTATATGTATGTTTGGAGTTATGCAAATTTAAACAATAACATGGTATTTTGCTAATGTGACCCTCTATGCATATTAATTATTCATGGCCTCTTTTTTTGAGGTTTTTATATCGAAATAATTATTTAATAATCGATTGTAATTCAACTTGTTTAAATATTAAAAAATAATTTGAGTTAGTTAATAAAAACTTCCAAAGCTTCATTTAAATGTTGAACTTTCCATTGAAATTGTATTGCAATTGGGAATCTGATAACGACTCACCTTTTGACGAAAGGATCAATGAGAGCGATTTAAGAAATGTATCATTATTGAGGATGGCTCCAAAGGGAGTCGAAACATTTACTAAAGAAGATTAAATATTATGGAAATTAACCTTTGAATTGGAATTTAATCTCTGGCACGTTCATCGCCTTGATTCTAATTAGCCTTGAATTTATTTTTATTTCTACTGTTAATCTATAGTTTATATTAGATATATGTATTATTTTTAATATTGAGATTTTTAATACTGAGCAGCTTATATATACAGAAGTTATGTATATTACGTATATACATATTTATTTGAATACATTTTAAAATGTTTTACTTTTTTGTTAATTTTCTAAACTGAACACTGTTTTTTTTAACAAAATCAATTTTTTAATTTATTTTTGTATTCGGTAGCCAAGTTACAATCCCTGTTTCTTTTCTAGTCATTAATGCAATGATAACGCCACATTTTTATAAAGAATGTCCTATGTAGTAAATGCTTCGTAACTTTTAGTTTAGAATCGATTGAACAATATCTGGACGAATGTAATCGTTAAGTTTTAAATTTAAATTTGATTATTAACCAAATGGTAATTTTAAATTTGACTATTAACCAAATTGTAATATAAATGGGAGGGGGGGGAGGCATAATATCATCGTTTTCTCTGAGTTAAAAGTTAAAAAAGAAGTTGGAAAGTTAATAACTTTTAACGTAATTTAGCTAATTTTAAATAAATTAATTTTTAACTTAACCTAGTTACTTTTAAACTTTAATTTATTAACTACTGATTTATTAACTATTTTTTGGCTACTTTCGTTTTATGTTAAATTTTTTTTATCTTGTTAAATATTTTTTTTTCTATAAAAATTGAAATATATAATATTAGAGAATTAGAAAAGGCTAAATGATTGTATAATGGACACGACGTATAGTGCCCAAAGGAACATTATCAGCATAATTTGAACATACACACACACACACATACACACACATGCGCGCGTGCACTCGCACTCTCTCTCTCTCTCTCTCTCTCTCTCTCTCTCTCTTTCCTTTGCACATGTGCATGCTTAGAACCGCGGCCTTAAGAAGGATATATTAAAGCTACATTGTTTGAAATGACAATGGCATGCGGCAGCACTGCAAGATTTATCGATTTTGCGGCACGTGACGAGAGCTGCATTGCTCCTAGCATACATAGGCTGATCAAAAGTATAGACTCTTTAGAGGTTTTGAGATATTAGCTGAGTGTTACGAGTACTACAATTTCTTATAAGTAAATAACGATAGTAATCTTCAACAAAATATTGATTTTGTTTGCAAAATTATAACAGAATCATTCGCACAATAATGCAATTATTTCTTTAATCTTTAAGACTATAACACATCAAATATATAAGCATAACATAAAGTAAGATACTAAGGACTAATAAACATATGTGTAAATCATTACAAGTAAATCAATTTGGACTTTATACTGAATGCTTGGTTCAAACGATCCTATGCATACTCTGCTATGCTATGCTTATACATTTTGTACCTAAGGGCCATCACACACAAATGATCTGCGGACATAATCTGCATAGCATAAAGTCACTGGACAATCAGCCTCTTATGTAAATCAACATGATGTTTTTATGTCGGATATTCATTGATGTAGTGGTCTTATGCTATGATTATGCAGCTTACTTAGTATGTGATAGCCCTTACATCATGCTTAAAAATGATATCTTACATCATATATACATAAAAACAAATGCGACGAATTATATATGTAATACTCTTAGTTCTTTTATTCATAATTGTATAATATTAGTGTTATTACAATGCGTACAATTATTATTTCACAATACAAAAAGGAGATATATATGTATCTAATTTAGTTATTAAAATTTAATTATTACAATCAAAGAAAGTAATTAATAATTTCATTTCATTGATGAAATCAATATTGAAAATTATCACCTGTAAATAGCATAAGAATTTATCACTCTTATTGTAATTACATTTATTGCCATTATGTTCTCATTCGATATTGATATAATTTCAATATTGACATGATCTCAATTATTAAGTAAATGATGAATCTAATATTATAGGATGATAATACAAGTTGAATCAAGAAACTGAAAGAACGCTATTACTATTTAACGACTATTTAACGAACAGGATTTTTGAAGTCGAAGAAGAAGTTACTCGAGTATACACCAATAGGCAATATGTACGCAAGTGGTTGCAGCGGTTCGTTACGATCTGTTATAATTATACAAGCAGATATCGTATTTCAACGCTTGACAAAAAATTAATTAAATCGTGTGATACGGTTGACTGGACACTTGCGTACAAGGATAAAGAAGCACAGGCGTCCCTATTCTCGATCTATCTCTCTCGCGAAATACTATACTATAAATTTTCCATTTCTATGTGCACGATACATCGAAAGACAGACATTGGAAAATAAAAAACGCAACATTTATGAGAAACCCAAGTATCTATGCTCAATGGCGCAACTCGCGCGGAAAGATTGTAAAATTATTTGTCAGTTAACCAATCGCTGAATTGATTTTGTATGTATTAAGATGAAAACATAAAGGTATGTTGATTGAAATATAAATTTATCAAAGTGCACAGTTAGAAAAAAAAATTTAACATATTTTACATCCTAAATGGCATCCTAAATTTTGTGTTAAATCAATACAAGATGAATATGTTAACTCATATAAAAAGACGGCTAATTTTAAAATATATTAATTCTTTGCGGCATATATATCACTCATATCTTTTTGACCTCAGTTTTTTATGTTTTTCTAACATTTTAATAATGAAAAGAACATTAGTTTTGTAGAACATCAGTTGTTATAAAAAAACCGTGGAAACATTCCTATTGTTGACGAAATGTATTGGGAAATAAGTTTCCGTCATTTTTTATCAAAAATTAAGCATTTATTGTGAAAGAACAGTACATAATGTTTTATTCAAAGTAATGGCCATCGCTAGCCACTACTTTTTCTCATCTTTCTGGTAGCATGTGGATACCGCGTCGGAAGAACGCTTCATCTTTTGAGGCTATTCAATCATTGATACAATTTTTGGTATCTTCATATGATGTGAAGTACTGCTCAGACAGGCCATGCGTCATCGATCGAAACAAGTGATAGTTGGAAGGAGCAATGTCTGGAGAATATGGCGGGTAGAATGGGGTAGAACTTCTCATTTGAGTGTTTCTAAGTAGGTTTTGACCGGCGCCATAACATGTGGTCGAGCATTATCATGCAGGAGAATAATTTTGTCATGCCTG
>Ga0157364_1000653_pt1 | contig 25371 bp, 13 predicted proteins | sample AttsexASBM2_FD_111476 | JGI IMG/M metagenome (GOLD analysis project Ga0157364, IMG submission 111476) | Fungus gardens microbial communities from leaf cutter ant in Ribeirão Preto, State of São Paulo, Brazil - Atta sexdens ASBM2 | ecosystem: Host-associated > Fungi > Mycelium > Unclassified ... | reverse complement strand
TGTGTGTGTGTGTGTGTGTGTGTGTGTGTGTGTGTGTGTGTGTGTGTGTGTGTGTGTGTGTGTGTGTGTGTGTGTGTTTTATGATTTTTTACATAAGCGAATATTATAACTATAACTATAAGAAAAATTGTTTTCGACTTCTTGTGATTTTACAGTAATCTAATAAGTAATCTAATAAGATTATTCGTTTTTATATATTTAATTATAGTTCATTAATATAAATAGTTTTATAATTATACGTCACAAAATATTAAAGATTCTCCGAGCAAGAATAAAAAATGCTAGAATATAAGGATGTATAACTTATAAAATTTTTTGTAGGTATTTTATTATATTTTATATCATAAATGTTCTTCAATGAACGTAGATAATTTCTTGTTTAAGAATTATACATTTATTTTATAATATCATATAGATCAATCATTTAATTCTTAAATTTAAAAAGTCAAAGCAAGATTTATATGACACTTTTACAATTTAAGATCAATATGATTAAAATCAATGAAAAATTGATTCTGTAGTTATGTACATAATTACTTCCGGCAGATCTGGCAATAATTCGGGCGATCTTGTCAAGCAGATTTCTCGTTTTTTCAACTTTTGGTTTTTCCACGTAACCACTTTTTAACACTCTATCAATATCCGGACTGTGAACACATTGTCCTATTTCTGAGTTGTAGATGTAGCCAAGTCGGCAGACGCAGACGTAATAACCGGGCAGATTAAGGCAACTTTCAGCGTTTTGCGTACAATTGTGTGTACCTTGGACGCACTCGTTCACATCGATGCATAGCCCGAATCTGGAGGACCACTCATAACCGCGTTGATGACATTCGCAGCTCACATTAATCTGATTCGTCCTGAGCGCTTGGAAGTCGCGATTCTCGTCCCGGTTCAGCGTACATTTTCGATGCGCTGCAAACAAGACCAATGATGGTGATTGGTTCGCTTGAGGATGGAAAGACTTCAAGTGGTTAATTATGCGCACGGTGCACGTGGAATGTAAACGAGCAAACCTCGACCGTAGTAAAGTGTTCGTTATGTTTGTCGTAGACAAAACGAGAATCTCATCCGTGTTAACGTCTTTAGAGTTTATGATAAGCGGCTTTAATTTATCTACACAAATTTTAATTGTATACGCGGATAATACTAACGAGTCAATAGTTCTAAATTGAAATTAAAAGATTATTACACGGCAAGAAGGATTTTTCCAAAGTATCTAAAAATATAGTTATCAATATTATAGCATCAATATAGATACATCTGAAAATAATTTTATTAAATCATTAAATTATAAAGAAATCATTGTTCAAATCTGATGAGCAATACAAAAAATTTTGACATTTGACAGTAACTAGCTTGGACATAATTATTTTGATAATCTAAAATTATTTTCAAATCTGTATCTAACTAAATATTTAGATACTTTAGCAAAATTATTCTTTCCGTGTGTTTTTTTAAAAACTACTCTTCATTATAAATTTTTCTTACAAGAATTGATTATAAATAATGGTTTAAAAAACACGGTGAAATTATATTATTTCCTAGTATTAGTAGGTAAAAAATGATAGTCATTACGACAGAACACGTTTTATGAATGTAATGATGTATGATTATACAATATGTATTATGTAGAATTAATCTGGCTAAAAAATAAATAAGCTTTTTGTGCGATGCAAATATCCGATCCGTAACAGGCATCCACGCACCTGGTTGATTCTCAGCGTAGCAAGGATTGCTCTGCGACTGATAACAGTCTTTCATGTACCAGATGTGCTTCATGGGACAACAATGGTCCGGGCAGAAACTGTACAAGGCACAGGCATACGGTTTCGTGTCGTCCGCTCGTGGATCCTTGTTATGAACGTCGTATTCATCAAGGCAGTTGGCGTGATTGTCACAGGGCTCTCCGAAGGTAGCTAAATCTGGGACTCCTAGCATCGTGTACCAGCACATATAATAGCTGACGGTAGTGCGCCATTGAAAGCGTTCTGAAAATAGATTTCAACGATCTTTGTCTGCGATTAAAATAATATCTGATATTATCTCTATTAATTCATCGATTTACGTCAGAACCGAATGGTTTTTATATTTTGCAGCATGAAGACTTTACGTGAAGAAATTATTCATAATTGTTGAAATTTCCTTCCTTTCTATGTTAATGCTATCTCAGTGCTACTTCAATTAATTACTACAGTTAATACAGTTTTATTCAATATAAGTATCTCTTAGACCTATCTTTAAGAATTAAGTATAATTCAACATAAATCTAAAGAAGCTTATATGTATACATTATATTTGTAATATAATCTCTAAACAGAATCACTTTTTAATTGTTTATGAGAACTGAACTGGATTAATGTAAAAACATTTAAGATTTATATTTTAGTCTCTCTATAACTTGTAACATTAAACGTCATATTATTATATTAGTATCTAATTTCGAGGAAGTAAATGATACAATCAAATTTATATATCGCTTATTGTTAATTCAATTATTCGATCGGAAAACGATCGAAATTTAGCCGTTAGCATGTGCAAATTGAGCTATTTCGTGATTAGATATGTTCGTGACAAATCGATGCACTTGCCGATTGGGCCCTGAAATGGAACTACAATGAGATTGTCCTGTCTTTGGGCTGTCTGACAGTCTCGTTGTACGGCCATGATCTGTTCGGTATTGTTCATCATGTTCCATTTTCGTTTCCTCATGATTGTGACGGTGTCGTTCTCGCGTCTGAAGACCGTAAGCTTAATGATCCTTTCGAGATACTTGAGGCACTCGACGAAACTCGCCTCGCAGTGTTTATGCACCTCCCAGTGCAGAGATCTTAGATCGGGTTTCGGGAATTCCTCGTACAGCTTGCTCGTAGCCTCCTCCGCACTCTTGAAGTACCGATGATCGTAATCGTGAAACTTATGGGCACGAATAAAATACGCCACGTCGCGAATCACCCGGTTCCTGTCCAAACTCGATTCCGGCACGTTCGTCGCCTCCGGGTCCACGTCGGGCACGTCGCTCACACGTATGTTGTGGTCCATAACCTGCTCAGTCAGCGGTACACTTGGCATCTCCACTTTATCCTTTTCCTCTATGCTCAAATCGGTAACAATAGACTCGATAGTAGATTCGATTGTTGGCGGCAATGGCGTGACGGTTGCTATTAGAGGTAAGCGAAATACGATAAGGGAAATAGAAATGAGACGTAATATACGTTTAATAAACTCCATCTTGAATGTCTACTTTTTGTGAAAAGATTTTGTTTTTTTTTTTATTGTAAAAAAGACGGTTCGCATTTATGGTAAAAATTCAATACTCGTAAATATTTATCTATAAATAAAAATAAATAAGAAAACTAGTCTAAAATTTAACATTTTTTTAAACTACTATTACTATGCATGCGCGCAAAATTTCTATGTATATTTATATTTTTATGTATTTTATGTATTTTATGTATTTATATGTATTTATAATATGTATTTATTTACACCATAGTTTCATTGACATGTATGACATGAATTGCTAATTCGTTATTCATTTCAAAAGGTCCCCAATGTAATTACTTGCATCTTATGGCACGCTTTTTTTTTAGAGAAAAAGGAAAGATTTTTAGATTGCGAACCTTTAATCGAATATGGAAATTTTGGAATGGAGACTGAAACATCGACAATCTATGTAATACATATCAGTAGACAGCAAATGGTCTGTATAAAGTTCTTATTAATATTTTAATTAATGTTTTAATTAATGTTATAAATTAAAATATTTTAATTTATGTTTTATACTTTCTATTAAATTAGAATATACTGATAAATCGTATTTTTTTCTTTTCGGATACATTCTCTTTGAAATTTAGTTCATTTTGCGAATTTAAAAAGGAATAGAGACGTCTCATGCCGGATTTGAAATAAGTATATTTTTTTATTCCTCGCTTCATGAATGTGTCTTGGGTGAATTGACATTTTTTTCTCTGGTCGGGTTCTCTCCGAGTATCGGGCAAGCTTGGGAAGCGCGATGCATCCTATTACCTGGCGCGCAGATGCGCGTTCAAATTACTCGAATTGCGAGGGAGATGCCACCGCCTATCCGTCTCCAGCTCGCGACGCTGAAAAGACGAAATGAGAAGACGCGGAAGCACGAGAAAAAGAACGAGGTACACGGGAAAAAGTTATATTAAGCCGTACCTACTGTGCTCGAGCGTTATTCATCTCGCGCAACGTCCGCCGACTTACGGTTTACCATTATACTGGCGAGCATCTTACTAGGGAGGGTAAGTATCCTGTTATATCTCATTCAGTCGCGGCTTTATTCGGCCGGGTGACTTCGCGTTGAAGACGCTTGTCTGTGTCTTAGCGTAAGCTTACAGAAACTTCGTATAGCAACGCGTAATAAGAGGCACCTTCGCGAAACGAGGTGAATCAACTTAGCCAGTTCCCTCGAGAATGACTACTTTAACCCTTTAAGAGTACTATCGTCTTTACTTCGTAAAATGTATTCATAGCATATATGAAGGACCCTTGATAGAAATCATCTGAATAAAGTTAATCAGAAAATCACATAGCTTTATATAATAAGATTTTATATAAACTGAATATGAAGAGAAGAAAATTAATTTGTGTTTCTCTGCTATTTGCATTTATGAATAAGAATCAAAATATTTTAATAACGTTCAGCTTAAATGTTTAAAAATTTAGTGAGAGAAAAAAAAATCCTATTTTCAGTTGAAGTTTTTTATAATTGTATTTTAAGTTTGATAAATCGAATCGGAGCGCAATTTATAGAACTGAAAAATGTGTTTTTATATCTACATATGAATATATTTAATTAAGGACTAAAATTCCCTTCGACCAGTAAGATTTTGTGTGTGTGTGTGTGTGTGTGTGTGTGTGTGTGTGTGTGTGTGTGTGTGTGTGTGTGTGTGTGTTTTCAGATTTATTCTCCTTAATTTAATTTCCACTTATATTTTAAAAATTTAATTATAAATAAGTATACTTATTTATAATTTTAATGTTTGAAATTATGAATAAGTATACTTATAAAGGATCGATGATTTCTCATTCAGGTTTGTTTGATATTTTGGCTATACTTATGAAAAAAACAGTTATGAAATAATAGTTATGAAATAATATTTAAATGTTTAAAGGTGGCTCAATAATACAAATAATAAGGAGCATACAGTCGACGACAGATGATATATATTTTTGTTGGTAAATTTTATTCTCTGGACTTTATCTTACTCAATTAACGCGTACCACAAGCGATTGGAAAGAAAAAGAATTTGTTACTATCTTATTGACTTGCGATAATTTTTTTAATATTATGCACTTCTTTCTTTGTCATCTTGATACTGTATTAACACTTCTTTGACTAGCGATTTTGCGTTCTTAATTAATAAACTTGTTTGTAATTCTTCATTGTCATCTTTATGTACTGATGATGATCAAATCTTGACCGAAACGTCTATGTTTCTTATATAATAATAATAATAAATATATTATTTTCGTTTTAACATCTGTCGTGGCTGTATCCTTATTATTTATATTTATGAAATAATAATCGGCGCACAGTTAATAGAACTGAAAAAACGTATTTGTAAATCTATATATGAAATCTATATTATTGATTGATCAAGATCCGCTTCGAATATTAATAGGCTTTTTCTTTTATTTCATTTATATAGGTATATTCTTATCAATGTAATTTCCACTTATATTTAAAAAATGTAATTATAAATAAGTATATTTATTTATAATTTTAATATTTAAATTGTTCCGTGCTACGTTATTCCCGTTGAGACCGAGGCTATTTAATATTTTGGTTATATAAAGAAAGAACGTATTTATGAAATAACTCTTGATATCATATATTCACGTAATTATGATATACAATTTAACATTTAATTTATTTAACATTGTAAAATATACGTTATTTAACAAACATAACAAACGTAAAAAAGAATACTGTAAATTATCGGTAACCATATGGTGGTTACCGATAGTCAAATCATTAAAAATTGGTCCGGCACCGAATGTGTTAAGTAATTTACATGCTCCATAAAAATAGAATGTTAGTGCTGCACTGTTGAGCTTTATCTCGTAATGAAACTTGCTGCTCGTAAATATAAGAACCCGCGCGAACAGCCGCAAGCGGATATCTCTCGTCGAATTTCGGACCTGGTCCAACGATCTCGAGAGTTTCTGCTCGTGTGGAAGAAAGAGGACCGAACGCTGCAGCTCCGAACTTCTCGCTCATCGCGTATTCCAGTCAGCACTTTCGAAAGACAGAGTAACGTCCAATCCGACGGTGAAACTAGGTCAACATTTGCTCGGTGATCTGAGAAAACGGCGAAATACGCGCGCGGTCCCGTCAGGCGAACAAGAAGCGTCCGCCTCCGCAGAATTTCATCCGACGCAAGAGCGATTCGAAAGTTTCACCTTCCCCTATCCGCTGAGTACCCCATTGCGCCGAAAGGCCATCGTTTATCTTGGATAATGGCGAGCAAAAAGGTTCGAAGGCTTTGCAATGGTGCTTATTAATTCCTTGGCCTGACTGCAGAACCAGTTGGCGAATTACGAGCTCGCATCTCGATCGTAATCCATTTGCTCCGTGAGTTCCTATTATTATAAAAGCGTGAAAATTAAAGGAAAAATTTTAGGAAAATTTCCGCTAACATCTTCTTACATTAAAAAAGTAAATGCGAATTTTATAAACAATCCTGCAACTCATTTTATGAAAATCAGAATCGATTTGTAAAAAGATTGGCGATTTGTCATTAAAATATAGATTTCTCTCCCTCTCTCTCTCTCTCTCTCTCTCTCTCTCTCTCTCTCTTTCTCTCTCGTGATGGTATAGCTGCCGTATGTTTGGCATGACTTCGATTAACGTATGCATCGTTCCGTAAAAAGTACGTTTGTGTAAAAAATTCTCGCAAAAATTCGCTGAAAATTTCGCGCGTACATGTATTTCAAATGGAACATGCGACGGTATACGAGTGGCAGCACTGGGAAAAAATCAAGTGGATCATACGTTCATCCAACGTTTGGGGAAACAGTAAAATCCGACGTGTACTGTTTGGTGCAACAATGGAGAATATTATTGATCGACATAGCACGCGACCAATATCGAAACTCCTGCAATTCCGTCAGTATACTGAAATGATAAACCATAATGGAACGATGCGATTCCATCTATCCGTAACGAAAGCCACTGTGTGCACACCAAAATTGAAAATACACTTTGAAAAGATGAATTTAATTGAAATCGGAAACTCTTAAGAGCTTAAAGAAATGTCTGTAATGTACATCTTTCAAAAATTGTCTCTTTCTTTATTGACCATAAGTGCACGAAGGAGGTTCCGTTGAAAACTAAAGGAAAAAAAAACGTAATATTTTTAAAAGAGAATATTCGCTGATCAATGACGAATATCTTACATGTATTTAGAGCATCCTAGATAATCAAAGATTCGATTATAATTAGAGCTCAGCACGATTTGCATTTCTCGGTCGATTTTCGATTCGGCTCTGCCTTCCGCTTCGGCTACTCTTCTCACCTCATCCCCCGCGCGCAATCCAAATGTTTAGGAGTTTCGATGTTTAGGAGCATAGACGTCTTTCTTTTTTTTATTCATTACATAGCTAAGATAGAATGAAGCAACGCGTAAGATTAAGAGCGCTTACGCTTCATTTTGTTTTAATTGTGTAATGAACAAAACAAGAATGAAGTTTATAGCGTGAGCGGGTGGACTTCATGTCTTACGAGCGTTATATGATGAGCTCCTAAACGTCAAGCGACATTTGGACTGCGCGTGAGTCTAATGAGGTGAGAAGAATAGGAATCGAATCCGAAAATCAGCTGAGAAGTGCAAATCGTGCCGAGTCTTGGATTATATGAATGTGATGATATAATATTATGCATCTCATCAAATGAATAAATAATAAGAACGTCGACCGGAACTCAAGACATGTACTGCGAATTATGAGTAGCTTAGCAACGATTGTGTAATTTTACTTTCCGTTTAAACAATAGATTTGCTATTTTTTTATTGCTCTCTGGAACTGATGCAATAAGTTGAAGTGAAATAAATGTATATTTGTTTCTCTTCAATTTATTGCACTGTGTGCATTAGTTCAGAGAGTACAGAAATAAAAAACAGAGCTAATATCAAAATTCTGCTCGATTGAGACATATGGAAATGTGGGAGGAAATGCGGGAGAAACGTACTTAACTCAAAACAAGCGAGTCAACATTTGCTCTACGGCGTTGAAGAAGAAGAAAAATATACGTTCGCAATTCCAACTCGTTATGGTATTGATCAATCGGGATATTGTGTTGTACTGTTTCGATCTGCGAAAAAAACGATAAACATAATGGAGAAGCTCGTTTGTCGCGCACATGCTTGAGATTATACATCCGCGCTTTACCGGAATATTCTGAAGGTTTTACACGTATACATCTCTACGGATAATAGAAATTTATTTTTTTTTTATACCTTTTAAAAACTCTTGATTTTGCTGTGCAAATCTTTTCTTTCATTTTACATCTATTGAAATAAATTCACAAAGAGTTAAACTGACGAAGTATTATAAAATTACTTGCAATAAATATGAAAAAACAAATAATTAAATATTATGTTATATGAAATAAAATATTATTTTTTAAATTTTTGCTTCTGCGGTTATTTTAATTTAGAACATATTAAATGTGATATGTGTCACAGAAAATAAAAATTAATTACTGGTGCAAAAATCTGAAACATTTTTTAGATTTTATGTTTTATATGCCGAAAAATTTAATTACATTAAATTTTTTTATAGTTATTGTAAGTGAGTCTCAGAATATATGATTATTTAAAAAAATTTTTATGTTATTCTACCCTTGCAGAACTTTTTTCAGACTGCTGTTATATAGACATGTTGAAAAATTTTAATAGAGTTTTTTCGTACCTTGTAGAAACTTAGAAATACAAAGTTAGAAGGACTTTGCATTAAGAAGGGAATGAGATATTCTTTCTCAGATATCACGTTATACAAATGACACAATACTGATAACACACGAAATTTGTCAGAAAATTTGATTTAAAATTACATTTCCTGCTCGAATTTAATCCATTTAAAATTACATTTTCTGCTCGAATTTAATCCATTTTAGAGAATACGATATAGCCAGCATTCTCTTGGCTCGTCGTCTTTTAAAACAATGGAAAAGAACACGAGTGAACACATTTATTCTAAACGACGTTTAAGCATTTATATTGAAAATTTTAAGCATGTAAATAATAGGACTGTTAGAAACAGCGTAGAATATTACAATATGAACAAATAAAGTGCAGTTAAATGATATATTGCACACAATGTATATACATATATCAATATATATATATACATACACATATATGTATAGCTCGTGCATACTATTTTTAATTTAAAATTTATTTATATCATATTTAAAATTAACTATTACATAGCTTTCATTTTAATAAAAAAAATTTATTTACGTGATTCTTTTTACATTTATGATATGAAAATTGACTTTGTGCCGTCGGAATAACTGCAGATTTCTCTTAATTTTATCTTCAGTATAATCGTTCGATCAAGAGAAAGTGTGTACGAGTTCCGGGATATTGTATGTACACAATTATCCAGAAGATCGTTATAGCTATAGAGAGTCGTGTATAACGTGTTCACGGCATCATTTCTCGAGTATATCGGCTGGCATTTCTCATCCATTCTCTCTCTCTCTCTCTCTCTCTCTCTCTCTCTCTCTCTCTCACGCGCGTTGCGGTTATGTGACAGTACGTTGTAATTTCTCGATAAGATCGACTAGCTACGCCGGTTACATTGATTAACAGTACATTCATCAGCAATGAACGCGATATCTGTCTCACTTACTGCTACTTGTAATTTCTTCCCGCAGCTATCCGCGCGGAAGTTTGTAGACTTTACTTTATGTTAGATGCTGGAGAGAGAAACCGCGAGCTTCCTAAACTTTGCTAGATAATACAACGTTAATTAACTTCTCGTTTACCTACCCGACCGCTTAATGAAGCTGAACGTTCCTTATTGTTATCATACATCTTCGATGCTTGCTACTTGTGTTTGCTCGCTGTCGCATAATAAGTTAGGTATTATCTATAGAAATTTTTTTATATCTATATAATCTCTCACGCAAAATAAAATTTTCTGTAATATAATAAAGATAAGAAGGTGCTTGGAAATTTTTCGATATTAATAATTAGCGCTATGTAATAATAATGATGATGGTAGCGAAACTATCAAATTATCCGAAAGAAATTAATATGATATAATAATATTGGATTACAGTTTTATATAAGAGGATACTTGACAAATTTATAAGAGTTACTTAGACTAACACCAACGTTAGCGTACACATATGGACATTTTAAAGAATCTTCTTAGAAAATCCTTGAGAAAATAGAGCGATTATGTGAAAATCTTAGCGGCTTGTCTTCTTTCGCTCGGAAGTAGCTAGAATTAAGGATCTAAGGATACCCTGATTTAAACGAGATCTTTCTCTCAAAAGATGGCTGACATTCTTTCGACTCTCAAAGAAAAGAGGAACTTAAGGGGATGAATGGCGAGGGTGAACGGTTAAGTAAAAAAGTGGAATCCGCGGAAAGTTTAATTGCTTTCGAATATCGATAAGTGTTGTGAGGCGTCATCTAATTTGGAAGTCAATTGCTAGATGCGTTCCTCGCTCCGTCTCGTCTCGTGCGCGATCTTATTTACTTCTCTTCCCTAAGTGAGGGAAACTCGCGGTAGTCGGGCATTAGCGTGATCGAATATCCGTAGACTGTCACCCAAGCGCATCGCCGCGATTGAACGGTAGGTAGAAGTAGAACGACGATGATGACGACGACGCTCGAAGCCATTATCGGGAAAAGTTATCGCTCGTCGAACAATCCTTCGGTCATGCATTCGCGTCGCACTTATCGTTTTACGAACAGGACCTCAGCGTTATGTACCAACATCACGCTTACGTCCTCTTAAGAACAGTTAATGATGTTGCTGAACTGATGTTATTATAGTTCGGGGACAATTAATTTTGTTAGTTTGATAAATATTATTAAACTGTTTTTCACAATAGAAACATGCCAAATTAATCTTTTTTTACCTTTTATAAAACGACAAACATATAATTCCAAAAATCATAATATTTAAGAAAACAAATGCCAATGATAACGTATAACGGAAAGCATACAAGTTATGATTGATGATACACAATGCAAAATTATAACAACATTTACAAGAACAATTTTATAAAAAAAACAATAGTAAGTGAAAATTGATTAAGAAATATTTACAATTAAGCGAATAAAATAAAATCATATTTGATATTGAAAGCAGATCCTAATAATATTTTTGTATGAAATTTTACAATTTCCAGTTCAAACAAACTTCGAGCAGATTATTTATATCCGTTTTGACATAGTCCTAAATTGAAAACTAAAGTTCTTAATAGTAATATCATAAATTAAAAATAATATCACAAATTATTGATATACAAGCAATATAGTATTATTTATAAGACTAATGAGTAGCTTTAAAGAATTTATTGCATAAAATATTGCATCAGCCAAAATTCGAATTTGAATTTCTTTTATTCTGTGACAGGCATCTTACTATTTGAGGCAGGATATTAATTGCGATAACTAGCATATGAGAAAACGTTCTTTTTTAGGCGATAATTTTGTACAAATTCTAATTAATATATCTTTGTTGTAGTTTAATTAATAAGCTTTTCACATATTATTGCTCATAAAAAATGACTGCGAAAAGGAATTGAAAGACAGTTTCGCAAACGATATTGTACAGTCAGTTTGTAAATACTTTTCAATAAAATTAGAGAATTATTTCGAATTAGTACGTGTAACTTTGTAAAAAATAGTCAAAAAATCATTTTCGAAAAAAAAATATTTTCAAGCGTAAAAACTCAGCTCTTAAACTCCGTTGAGATTTTTCCTCGATGACGCTTTAAATGGCATCATTTCTAAATTTATCGTATAAAATTGATAAAAACACTTCAATTTTGAGGTTACATATGGATTTAGAATAAGATTGTTTTCAACTTTGTTTTAAAGCTTCTCTAAAAGTCTCTCCTATAATTCGAAATGTTCTTTTAGAAATTAAATTATGATTTTTGCTTGCCGAATTATCTTGCCGTGAGTTTTAAATATCCTGATCAAATCGAACAATCGATATGGAAATGACACCATTTGGATTATTTGACATAGAAGCATCGCCGACAGAAAAGCTCAATTTGAAAGCATAAGCTTCAGCCTTTAAATTGATTATCTGAAAATTGATTTGCAATTACTTTTTCGCAAAATTCCATACATTTGTTTTTTACCGTTTCTGCCATTGATTCGCGAAATAGGCTTTTAATTTTATAGTCGAATAGCGTATTAAAGCTATCAGTGACATTTACGATTTACGGAATTATCTGCAGGCAAAATATTCATCATCATGACAATTCTCGTACCAGTCGATTATCATAAACGTACATTTCATGTAATTATTTTCAACAACGTATGAAAACCACTCTCATGTATGCTCATTTATACGTTATGATTCATCCTTTATTACAAAGCGTAATAACATACAATGAATAATATTAAGTATAGTATTTTCGCTTGAATATTAATTATAACGGTATGTTTGGAACGGCGTTGTATTTTCAGAGGACGATTTTCAAAGTATCAAAATGTGTCGACTCTCTTTCGCACGAGTGTTATAATACTCAAGACTAATCACGTCAGCTCGATAAAATACGATTAACGCCTACAACAAAGGCAAACCAAATCTTCCGATGGAAATCACGTCACGAGTATCAAGCATATCGCGCGTTTGCACATGGTAAACCTGTGATCGTTGATGCGCGCACGTGCACAGTCTCGCGCTATGGAATTCTTTATCCTCACCTCGTACGAACGTTCATGACTTCTATGGGATGTCGCGTCGTCGTGCTATTTTGTCGGATATTAATGGAAGTCGGCTTGATAAATGAGTTGAGGAGATATGAGGAAAGACAGGGAAGACACTCTCCGGATTCTCCCTACGTCTCGCGAATGACACCTCCGGGTTTTAAAGAGAAAAACCAGACTATCGCGTATATGGGATGACCAACGGCATTTATTCGTAACGATATAGATGGATGATATTTTCAACTTGCGTCTTGAATACAATGTTTGACTATGCTATAAAAGTTATTTTTAAAATTTTCTGACCATTGTTACTTATTTTATTTAACGACTTATGCATTACACTGTTCGATAAAAAATTACTTTTTACGAATATTGGAATAAGACTAGTCATTTTTTATAATTTCTTGATTACTGAATACGAATGTGTGCGATTTCCAAATTGTTCCATTACGTGACAATTTTGAGAAATTTACATTTAAAATTACAAAAATTAAAAATTACTATTTTTACGTATTTTGTTACAATATATTATAATTACGATAAATGTCGTATTTTGGACAAGTTTTATTGCAACAAAAATTAAATACAGTATTAGGATTTTCAACTCTCGAAAGTCCTAACAACGTGCTTCATTTTGATTGCAATAAAACTTTTCCAGCACGTCACATATCAGAGTTACGATCTGATAAAATATGTAAAAATAGTCCTTTTTGCAACTTTAAATGTAAATTTTTCAAAATTGTGACATGATGAAACAATTTGAAAGCCGGATTCATATTCATCATCCAAAAACTACAGAAAATGACTAGTCTTGTCCTGAGCTTTTTTATCAAACAGTATTATTTATTACTATTACTAAAAATTATTATATATATTATATTATTATATATTTGTAATTCCATGTATTCGCATATTACTCATTTTTAACAATATGATTAAAATATTTTTGAGATAATATTTTTCGCAAATTATTTACAGATGTTAATATGTCATTCAGCATGATTAAAATCGTTTTAAGAGTAAGTTTTATGCGTAAAGAGTATCACATTGTCAAATTGCTTGTTATTGCAGTAGTTTAGTACAATTTGTGTGTGCGTTTTACGACCGAAAAATCATTTCGGCGCGCAGTTTAACGGATATTTTATTTTTTACATACGTAGTATATAAATTCATACAGAATATAAACACTTAAGATTCGGCTAAATCGTTTAAGGGATTTATTTCCTATAGGTTGTGTTCTCACATGTACGATCCTGTGAGATTTATTGTAGAGTTTTATTTTGAATTGCATATAGAAAGAACGAAAAAAACAAAATAAGGAAGAATATGTACTTAAAAAAAAAGAAAGCATACTTTTATTCTTTCTGATCTACAATCAGATATTATACAAACTTGCCTTCCAAAAATTAATATTACAATATTACAATATTTCGATAATGCAAGAAATAATTGAAACTTATTTTCTGAAAATTTTATTTCTTGAGTTATATCGTTGTTGCAGCAAATGATTGAGATGTTCTATTCATTTCCTATAGAAGTTCTACAGATACAAAAAAAAACATGTACGTATAATTCGACGTTATATCACTTCCATTTTTTGGAATTTCTCGGGCACGGTTGAAATTTTAAAAGCTCGATGCGTTTCGCAATATCGGGCAATGGCAATGTGAGGTTCACTTAAAAAAGGTCACAGGTTTACGCGTTTGACATTGCGATTACGTAACGAAGTTTTCGCATACGACGAGCTCTTATGCCGGGCACGTTGCGAGCTGTGCGCACAAAAAGGATTAAGCTCGACTGCTGCAAGGCTTTATTAGCTTCGCTCACGTGAAACGCTTACCTGTAAGTGCAAGAGACGCGCATATACGACGGATCAGGTTTGCAATACCAACCACGTGTTCTCATTGGCCTCAGCCGCAATTACAACCTGCCAATCAGCCGGACAAATGTATTCGCCAGCCTAACCGCATTTAGAGACCATGCTGCGATCATGAGTATTGCTGTACCTTATACACACCTGTCACACACGTTTAACTAACGATGTACATAACTGTCTCTATCTCGCGAATTGCTTTTGTGATTAATATGTTTATAAAGATAATATTAGTATTTGTGACAGTTATGATTTTACATTAATGTTTATTTCAACAATAATATCTGTTTGCAGTCACAGCGCAATCTCCAATAATTTAAACTTGAGCAAAATTATCATACCAATTTAATTTCGATTTAGATAGACGCTGAATATTCGATTAAAAACGTCTTCAAGTGAATTATTAGAAGCTGAATGAATCGTTAATAATGCGGCCAACAAATAGAATCGGCAACTTTAATTATTGGAAATTACTCCTCCATTGCTAACGTTATTATAGTATTAATACAGTCCGCAGCATATCGTAATTGTAATACGTTTACAAAAGCTCGACGTAAACTAATGCATAAGTAAAGCACGACTGTTAGTGCAATTTGCAAAATCAGTATGGTCTAACTTTTATAAATTTTTCAATAGTTGTGATCCAGTTATGCAATCATAGTATCATCTAATTTACATAAATTTCAATTGCATTGGTTTATAATCTCGTTGAATCATACGATTACCAGTATTGTTTTCAACATCGCGTTATTAAAAAAAAAAATGAATGAAATAATTCTCCATTATATTATCCACCATAATATCTCCATTATATTATCCACGCTCGTTATTACTTGGATTGTCGTATTAATCAAAGGATACGTATGCATTCGAATGTATTCGAATGCTCACGTCGAATTGCTCGCTATTTCTAACAGATTATTGGCATTAATTATTAGCTCATGACGCTTCAATCTACTGGAGAAACTATTAATTATGGATTCGATTTTCGCAATATGGATTACATCCAACCGCTAAAATAGAAAACATGAATCTTTGTTTTCTGTTGGCAATCATGATTTTCCAAAAAATTAATTTGATAAATAAAGGCTGTATTTGTTTCCCTTCCTGGATGTTCGAGAATATTTAATAAGCACGACGATAATGAAATGCAACGAAAGACGCGAATAATGAATACTGATACGATATTATTGTCGTCCAAACAACAAATATGTTTGTCGTATCGAGAGATCTAGAAATTGTTAGGCATACAGTATTCCGCGGATATTAATTGGAGTTGGAATTAATTTCTCCCCTATTACGAATCGTCGGAAAACTTGATTAGTATTCCCCAGGAACGGCGTCGACACGCTGACGAGGGGGTTTCTGCGAATAGTTGGGAATCGAAGTAGATATAGGGTCGCATTCGCCATGCTATCTATCAAGTCGTTCATCGGCCGTCGAAAATTCCTTCTCAATCTCTGTTTGTTACGGATCGTATAAATAATACGAATAATTACGCAAAAATTGCTTCTATACATTCAGATAAGTAAGGATTTATATCTGAAATGCCGCGTGTTTAATGGCTGAGCACATTTATTGCTAAATTAAACACGACAAAGTAGAATCTCAATTGATTTTTGGTTTTTGAGTATCAACTTCGTTTTACAAGAGAAGAATGATCATAAATTTAGCTCATTTTGTGGAATTTGATTATTCTAATTGATTCTCCATATGTCTAAAAAACTGCATTTAAATTTTTTTCTAAAATTAATGTTCCATCATATAGCATCGTTTAGTATATAATTTAATTCGAAATTCGACAAAATATATTGATCAAAAAAACATGCATTAAAAGAAGAACCTACTATAGCTACAAAATATTGAGTGAAATAATTGTAATCAAATGTTCAATTAATACGACCAAAATAATTTTAGTTATTTAAATATTTAGTAACTATTATTACCAAACATTTGGTTATATTATTATGTTTAGTAATTTTTACAAACAATTTAAAAAACTATTTTTTATTATTAAAAAATTATTTTTGGTTACATTAATCGATCATTTGATAGAAATGATTTCACTTAACATTTGTTATTTATCATCAGACTATTTTTTCAGTATGTGTGTTAGGATCATTCTTTGTTGATCGAAATATACTTTATAATTATAATTGTAATCAATCACATTTACATTGGACTGTAGTGTTACCGAAAATCCAAAATTTTTTGCACTTAAAATGAAATAAATATATATTTACGTGTTGAAGAGAGAGAAAGAGAAAGTTCTAAATTCAAAAAGTGTAAGCAATGCAACAGACCTACTGAAGAGATTATGAATAGCGATTTACAAAGATTAAAAATATATGTTGTACGTGTGTATTATATCAATTAATCAATTTTTATTTGAAAAAAATGCAAAATAAAATGCACATTCAGAAATTAGATTATTTAAACATATTTGATTGACGCGATAGGATTTTTTGTTTAACTCCATTAACGAATTTTCGAAATAATGAAATAATAACTTTGAAAATAATAAATTTTCTTAAATAACGGTGAGTAGTAGAATCGATCGAGTTTGCGTCGGTCGAACGAAGAAAGCTCTTTTCTCTTGATCGAAGATCAAGACGTGAATTTACCGCCAATAATTCCAAGCTATATATTTTTCCTTTTTTAGGCGAGAGCATCAATCGCCACGAAATAAATCGCGAAAAGTTGAGGCTGCTTCAGCTACGTGGAATACGAAGGGTCCGCGCTAGTTCGAGTTGAAGTTTTCCGCGGCTATCAGTCCGAAAGAATTTTCGCAGTCGCGTCGTGTCCTGCGCCCCAGGGACTGCCTTCTTCGAATCAAACTTCGACACCCAAGACGCCATTAGTACCCAACGAGTCTGTAAGTTTTCTCGCTCTGTCGATGTGGCAAGGTAAAGGAACAGAGAAAGTTGCTTTGTGGCCTTTCCTCCCATTCTTTCCGAGGTTTTTCGGGAGTTAAAAAGGTCATCCCGCACTACACGCCCTCCCATTCCTTGCTGCCAGGTTTCCAAAGATCACACTACACATTTGAACAGTATTTTACATGTTAACACGGAACCGAAAATTCTTCTCGATGTTTCGGAACTATTTCTCAGAAAAAATTGCAGACGTTGAATTTAGTTTTAAGAAAATAACGTAATTGATTTAACGTATTGATTTAATATTGATAGAAACGTAATATTGATGAAAATTGCTTAGACTTTGTATTTAATTTAATTTAACTTAAATTATGTCATACTTAAATAATTATGATGCACGTGATGTAAAATATAGCGAGCGATTTTTTTAAATCAAATGCAATTTTTTCGATAAATAAATTTAAATAGAGTTACAGCGAATTTTAATTGGATACACTCAGTGCGCATTGGTGCATATTAAAGCAATCATATACAAAAAACATAAAGATATGTTTATAGATAAACAAAGAAATTGATTAAATCTTGAAATACTCAATATATTTTATTGTACTGTTAAGTAAATTATGTATTTCATAATTCGAAATATTTGCATTTCATTTTTATATTCAAATTAAATCAGTGTACAACGGATTCCAATTGAATTCGCCATTAGAAGATCGAAGATATAATGTTACTTCTCAGTACAAGTATCTTTCAAGTATCTATTAATGGTCGATCAACAGACTGCTTTCGAACATTTCCTCTTCTCGTTGCTCGACGCGAACATCGCTGCGATATCTACTAGTGTGCTATCAATCAATCGGCGGACATTCTCGTATTAGCCCCGAGTTTGTGGATCGGCATTCAAGGATCATTGGGTGTCTATAATCCCTCAGTGCGCACCATCCTCTCGTCAAATCCTGTCAGCGTCTGCACACGCTCGCCTCAGTCTCTTCCCTTCGAGCATCACGAATGGGTGTTAACTGCGGAACCGATCGTTCTAAATAGGCTTCCTCACCAATCGAATCCATACCTTGATTTGGCGACCACCAATAAAGGACGTCAATAAAGGAAGGAAGGAAGAAAGAAAGGAAGAGGCAGGAAGAGAAATAGCTCGCGAGTCGCCTAATGAAATTGAACACAGAAGACACCGAAGACGTTCCTTTAGAACGGTTAATACCGAGTTGAACCAGAGAGAATGTACGAGAGTGAAGTAGGAGAGAAGTGTCATCCGAGGAACAGATCGAAATAAGCGGAGAGACGACGAGGCGACGCAGATGGAGGAGAATGTAAATGGTACGCTTCATTAACGTGAGTTACCGTCGCATCCATTATTCGCGGTAACCAGACTGACAAGCGCGATTCCGCCCTGTCCAGAATATTACCGTGCGGGAAGAGAACAGGAACCTCGAGCGTGTTACTTCTCGGGGAGGAAGAGAACCGACGGCGGCCAAATTGGAGCGAGTTCCGTCACCGTCACTGTTACCGAAGCCGCGCCGCGCCGTATGCTGCGAGTGTCGTCCCGGAAAACGTTCCGCGTGGAAGCGGCGCGTAATCGCGCGATACCAGAATAATGGCTGCTGAGGCCGGAATCCGGAAGAGCGTCACGTGACAAAGGGAGAGAGAACATGAGGTCGCGCAATCGAGCGCGGAGGTATGCGCAACTGGATATGCGTTTCGCATATCCAGTTAGATTCTACATTTCGGTGATTAAGATTTTCATTGGTCTTATTATCCAACGAGTACGCCATATGGCGCCAGCAGTTAAGATATTATTGTCGCAGCTTCCATGTATCTATTGAATGAGGATGTGCTCCAGAAGGACTTATCATAAACAAAGCGATCGATTGGCATTGAAAAGAGTGGGGGGAGTAGGGTTTAATTATGGAAAGAACAGGTTTGTTGAAATATTTATAAAAATTTAATTAGATAATCATTCAAAAATCATTTCATTGGATCATCAAAATAATTATGTAAAACGCTTAACTGATTGCTAGAATGTCAAAATTTTGTAGCATTGCTCATGTTTTACATAATTATTTTGATGATTCAACAAAATTATTTTCAGATCTGTATCTAACTAAATTTTTAGATACTTCAGCAAAATTGTTCTTTCCGTGTAAAAATTTTTTGATGATGATAAAAAAATGTGATAAAATAGCTCGTAAACAATTTAATTGGTTTACATAAACATTACGAAAATGTAAAAACTTCATATCCGTTTTTTACTCTGTATTATTCCATTCTGTGTATATTTCCTTTGTTCGCGATTTTTTTATCAATATTTCTCAATATTTTGTTATATCCTATGGGAAGAATAAAGTTCACAGAAATAATGATACATAAAATATTTCGTTTATTCCATTATGTTCGCATCTATTATCTTTATATTCTGCAACGCTTGGTTCGCTTGCGATTCGTATCAATGCCGAAAATGTAACCATGGCATAGCATGGGTATTAACCAGCCCGGTTGAATTTACAGCTCCAGCTCGGCAATACAACGTTACGCGGCTGTATTTAATAAAGACTCGTGCGCATGAGCGCCGTTGTATTCCCAACTCCAAAGTTCCTATGATTAAGATTTTCATTAATCTTGTTATTCATCGGTGTGACACGTATCGTGCCTCGCGTGCATTAGCTTGATACAATGCCTGTGACATCAAACAGACGCGATCTTTCATACTGTGCATAGCTTTCGCGAGCCGTAACGTCATATTACTTCGTCATAACGTCGACTTAGGCCAGGCATGCCAGCGTAATATCTGTTTAAAATAAAAAGTATTAATTAAGCGAATACCAACGTGGAAAGTAATATGCTGCAGACGACGGCGCGGCGCGGCGTGACGAAATATTTTCGCGCACCAAAAGCTTCGTAAATGCACAATCTTGTTTAACAAGAAATACCATTGTCAAGAGATATCCTAATCTCGATAGGTACTTGAAATATCTTTCAGCTCCCTTATTTCACGGCATTCGGATGATAAAGTTCTATCTATACGTATATGCGAATTTGTCGATATTTCAAATTTTACAAAAGTATTAGATAGGACATTGTTTTCCGGCGCCATGATTTGTCACTACTGTCGTTACTGCTGTATGTACCTTCGATAAGAATAAGCGATATACTGTAGCTCTCATAAATAAGTGAACCGCGGCTGACGTGCGAGAACTCGTGGGAAAAGACCGCATGAAGACATAAATCGAGGAATTATTACCTGATTTCTGGTACGATGAAATTCCTTACGGACGACGGATTGCTATTAGAACATTGATCACTGTAAGATTTTTCTCTGATCCTGTCGCACTTTAGAGTGTTATACAGGTTCGGACTTTTTCCCGTCCGAAAATACCTTCCTAGATAAGAGGCTGGGGACGAAGTTCGGGATCGTAAATCAGAAAACGGGGTGGTCAGTCGTGGTGCAGAGCTTCATCTCGTGTATGAGCGTGATTTATGCGGTCATCATATATATATATATATATATATACATACATATGTATGTGTGTGCATGTATGCGTGCATGTGCGTGCGTGCGCGCGCGCGCGCGCGCGTGTGTGTGTGTGTGTGTGTGTACGTATGTGCATGTATACATATATGTATGTGGCAGATATGTATGTACGTATATATGTATAAGCATTTCGAGCCACCTTAGAAGTGGTCTCGACCTGCCATTATCTATTACTGATTAGACTATCATAATTAACAGCTCTCTATTACGTGTGAGATCTATACGAGGATACAAATTTCTATATTGCACGAAAATTAATCTTCTATTTGTAATCTAGGTCTTTTTTGACACACAAGCGAAACACTGTAAAATTTCTCCTAAATAAAGAAGTAGAATTCAGTTCTCTCCTTCTTAAAATATCTTATTAGTAATGGGATCTAATGTAATAAAGAAATGTTAAAAAGTAACTTGATTTTCCACATTTTTTTGAAAGACTAGAACAATACAAAAATGGATTGAACAAAAAAGATCTAAATTGCAGATGGAAGGTTAAAGAAAAAACTGACTTCGCAACAATCGTACAATGTGATTGAACTCTTTGTTACTAAATTGCAAAGTAGCTCCGATGTCAATTTATTTTGCTCTCTTTAGATTAAAAAATTTAGAACGGCAACTACGTGTGGGACAGTTTTGGAGTTAAATTTCCATGAGCGTTTGCGCGAAATGTGGAAAGTGTCACGGACGCAACAATCACGCCCGAATGTCGACTCTCGGGCAAACTAGGTTCAAGCATTGAAGCGAATTTTTGTATTTTTTTTTTTTTTCATAGTGAACCCATTAAACAACTACGGACAGCCATTTCTGGATGGACTTAAATCGACAGCGCCGGGAGGGAAAAGCACAAAATGAAATTCTGATGCAATCGAGAATGTGGAAAATCATAATGGAATTACATTACGGAACTATTAAACCGAAAGAGCGCCGTCACTATCGGACGAAACGAAAAATGGACGTTCTCCATCAAATATTCCATATTTTAATCTCGACCGATTTACTTATTTCCATTAGCGCGATGGGTGGCCGGATTGCAGTCATATTTTCTCGTGATCTCTTACATTCGCAAATATTTAATTATTGAACAACTTAATTACAATTGTAACAGTGTTTTATAGCATAGCAGTCTTTTAGCATCAATATTTTCTATATTTGTGCAAATATATGCGAATCGTATATTTTCTATATTATTCTGACACTCGACAGAGATTAAATTATGCATGTTCGAATGAGTTTCGTGCTAAAGATTATTGTTGAATGGATTTTACGAAATAACGTAATATATTTTAATATGTTGATAACTCACGAATCTCGGGACTATGCGCGCAGTGGATTATCTTTGTCCTACGTTTTTTCGTTTATGACGTTATTTTTGAATACATTTTTCATCACGTAATATGCACTTAATAAACTTGTGAACCGAATTACCATATTGTTCAAAGACGACCTTGTTATTTCGAAGATTAATAATAGTCGCCTTGCGAGAAGGCGCGCCATCATCGTCGTAATTAAACGAAACTGCGTCGCGTATCAACTGTGCCAGCTATGAATGCATGAAATAAGAGCTATGCTTTCCTGTAGATACTGCGGTGCTCGCCCTTCTCATGATATCGCACTTTTCTCATAACGTACACTCCGGTTCTAATAGAATTCATTGGATTATGCATCGGAGGGCACTTAAATATAAGTGGTTAAACGAATTACTGCGCGCTACCCTTGGCCCACTCGAACCCCACTCTCTTCTTCACAATTCTGCACGAATATTATTATGCTAATCCATAAAGCTAAAACTTTTATAGCAGCTATGGCCATGTAAACACTGCCAACCGTTATTGCTCTCTGCGGCAATAAAAGTGCTGAACTTTAATTAGATCACGAATTAGCATGCACGGTTTCAACTTTTTGTAAGTATACTTCTTTATCTCATCTTGAAGTATTAATATCATCAAGATATATTATCGTAAGATATATTATCGTCGAGAAGAAAATGAATTAAATGATGGCTATACATTCTCAACGTTTTCATTCTCAGCCAATATATGTCATAAATTAATTAAGAAACTTTAATTAAATTTTATCAATAATTTATTTTCTTTTAATAAGAGATAATATTACATGAATAACACAAATAGAAAAATTAATTTTTTGATCTAAGCTAGATCTTAGTGCTTAATAATATTTAAATGTGAAATGTCTTTCTTGTTCATTACAAATTATTTCTATTCAACGTTTAAAATTGTTGTAAAATTTCAAATATTACGTGTTCCGCTCGCGGACGTGTAATTATTCGGGGACGGATAGGAGGATGGAATATGAAAAGGTCGGTGATTAGAAGCACCATACCGAGAAATGCTTTCTTTCTGCGACGAACCTTTCTGTCTTTGTCATCTTTTCTACTAAAGATAAATTTTACAGTACGTTTAATAATTCTGGCGTTGTGCTACGAATTCGTTGCCTTTTATAATTCATATTTTCTGCGATGTATTCATTAATTATCTCGACATTCTGCTGAAAGCCGTTGTCAATGATAAGCGACATAGAGATATGAATTGTTTAATAGGTATTCATGTACATTTTGTTGTAGAGATGACTAATCCGCACAGTCATGTGGGCTTAGCGAATTTATGGTCTTAATATACTGCTGAACATTCACATACATATACATATATGCATTTTTGAGCGATAATGCAATAGACATTTGAAGAAAAATGGAAGCAAGATAATTAGTAGACAAAAGGGCTAAGAGCTGATTGTTTGTTGCGAAGTATTCAAATTAAATGTAAATAAATTATTTGAGCGTTTATTAAGTCATATAAATTGACTTGTTTTTATTTAAAGAAACAAACAACTCTTATTGGATCATTTTCAATGTTGTTGATTAAACAATAATTGTGATTATTTTAAAAAATCGAAAATTAAGAAATTAAAAAATTAAAAAATTAAACGGAAATGTAATAAGTGATTGTGCAATATTATAGGTTTTTATCCAAAAGATCATTGATGATATAAGTCTTTTACATGAGTTTTCTTACGTGTTTATTTATGTATCCTTCTTATTTATGTCTCTATAATATATACCCATGAAGATCATAGTATTAGCCAATCGATCCTCAAATTGAATTTATCCGAAGAGTGTGGTCCGATTGTGCAAGATTTCAGCTATTATTCCACATTATGATTATAATTCATATGATTATAATTTAAAGGATTATAATTAGTTGGGGCTATCTTGTACTGCGCTGTATCCCCATGAATATATGATATGTTTACATATAACTCAGAGAGAAAAATTTTTATCATCAGAACTCAAAGGATGTTAAGTGAGTAATGCATTGAATGAAAGCAAAATACTATTTAATTTAACCCTTCGTTTGCAATCTGAATCTTCTTTGACAAATAAAATTTCGCTTTTATTGTTGCTCAAATTCAATTTCTATTAAATAAAAATTAACATTTATTTTAAAAAATACTTAATAATGTAATAGATATGTTAATAAATAAATCCTGAATTTAAAAAGAAACTTGGTCGAAAAAATTTATAGACGGAGGGAATAAAAATATGATTGCAGACGAACAGTTAAAATAAGAAGAATAAAAATGAGAATAAGCTAATGTAAGTATAGAGAATTAGATAGAGGAGAGTGGTATCGATTGTAACAAAGAGTCAATTTGAACATCAAAACATTGATCGTAATAGTTTGATCTATTAATGAAAGGCTGAATTGCATGCACGGGTGTTAACAGACGTAAGTTATTGACGAAGGACCGAATGGCCGCGCGGCAGTGCAAACTTATCAGCATCTATTTGTTTGAAATCAAAGACAAATTTTGTTATCCGCCGTTATTTTGTTGCATAACAATTTGTCATAATATTGTTTGACTTGTTGAAATTGTCATTATACTGTTTGACATGAATATCAAGTTTGCAATAATATATGTATCAATTCAATTTATTGTTTACATGTGAATTTAATGGGCATCTAATCGAAACAAGCGGCGGTGGTTGCAAAGTAACAATCACAGTGGTGTCGATTGTAACATGAGTAATTATTCAGGAGACATTCTTCATCTACAATTTCAATGAAATTATGTTCACAATCGACGCGTTTTTGCATGAAACGAAAAAAATTTGGCAGTAAAAAT
>Ga0157364_1000652_pt1 | contig 25375 bp, 16 predicted proteins | sample AttsexASBM2_FD_111476 | JGI IMG/M metagenome (GOLD analysis project Ga0157364, IMG submission 111476) | Fungus gardens microbial communities from leaf cutter ant in Ribeirão Preto, State of São Paulo, Brazil - Atta sexdens ASBM2 | ecosystem: Host-associated > Fungi > Mycelium > Unclassified ... | reverse complement strand
TCATTCTGTTATATTCCACAGTATAACATATACAGCGAATTCGATTGGATTGCACTTAGTACACTGATGCACATTAAAGCCGTCGTACACAAATTAACATAAAGATACGTTTATTATAAACGTAGAAATTGGTTAAATCATGAAATATTTAATACATTTTATCGTGCTGTTAGATAAAGTACGCATCTTATAATTCAAAATATGTACATTTTAGTTTTTTTTTACGCTCAGATTAAATCAGTGTACGGCTTTAATATGCACTAGTATGTCCAATCAAAAATTCCCTAATAAATTTTATAAACTTCATTTCAGCAGTAATTTCATGCGATTACATGCAATGAAAATTTTACCTATATATCAGCAGTCTTTACAAAATAATTATATTGATTATTATATAATTAATGAGAAGAACATCAATTAATTTGTTGAAATTAATGAGTTTATAAGACTGACTGATTTGCCTTGAGATAAATATTTTCTTATTGTAGGTACAGATATAAATTCCAGATCTTTTATCTATTCTATTGTGTAAGGGATGTGCAAGGCGATAAAGTCATTTGTTAGAAATTAAAATATTTTATTATATACATAAAATAGAATATTGACGCACACTGGATAATCTTTAAAAAATTATAGTAATTGAACGCATAAAATATTGTTTATATTATTACTCCGTTATTAAAAAATAAACTTCTATCGAAGTTAAACACAGTGATATTTAAACATTTTACTTTAAAATAATATTTAAATATTTTGTAACAATTTTAGCTCTGTAGAAAAATAATAAGTACTCCTGTCTTCCTAACAAACAGCACAGTTCATTAGATGTAGTTATTGTTATTGTTAACGAAAAAATGCAAAAGAAATAATAATAAAGTTCTCTGTAAAGAAAGCAGGTGACTTCTAATGTATAAAATTATATGTTACAAATATATTTCGTTATATGAAACAATTTCGATCATTGTTCCTTGAAACATATTATATGCGCGTATACTATTATACAACTATTGCTAAATTAATACTATTTGTACTCCTGCTTAATGTTTATCATTAATTTCTGTTTGCTTATATAATTTATATATGCATGTACATATAATGAAATTAGCCAGGTTTGGTTTATGAAATATCACAGAATAGTTCACATAGTATTCGGAATGTTATAAATTAAAATTGTTTTAAAATAAATGAAAAACTACATTTATCATTTAAAATTTTTTTACAATTCTATTTGGTGAGTTCTTTCTTTCATATTGTAATATTAAATTTATTGCAAATTGTAAGTGACAAGTAATAATTAACAATTACATATATATTTTTATCAATAAAATTAAATTTATTTTTCAACCAATTAAAAATAATTAAAATAGTTTGTTATAATAAAAGCAACTTAATATAACTATTAATATTTTAAAATAGTTTTTCTTTTCTGTTTTGTATTATTTTCTACTGTTTTTAAATATTAAATTTAATTAAAATATAGAATAAAATATTTTCCAGAAAATTTCTAAATAATTATTTTTGAAATATTTATCAAATGTCAACTTATTAAAACAATTTTACATTTTATTTCAAGACACATTATTTATGTGCCTCATAAATAAATTTATAAATATTTTTATATAAGAAATATATAAGAAATATATAAGAAAAAGAATCTGGCAGTATTCATATTGTAAACTAATCTAAACTAATCTTACTTTTAATATTATAATAAGTTAGTGTCAAAAATGTTTTTTATCAAATTTTATTTTAAATGAGCGTTACTAATTTTAATATTAAAAACTAGAAACTTCTAGATACAAGAAAAAGAATGATTAATGTTGAGTGATAAAAATTGCTTTTAAAAATGTAACTACCTCGTCTTTAGTATTATAATTTTACAAATAACATCTTTTAACACTAACATAATTTATCGCTCTCTAAATAATAAATTAGATAAAGAAATGTATAATTGCAACGGCCTTCTGACGCACAACTGCTAAGTGCCCATTTCCTATTTCATTTCAGATGCAAAGTATCTTCTACCTATGTGCACACGTTAGAAGCGTGTCACGCGTTTCAGTCGAACAAGCACTCGCAAAGTGCTTCTCCGTTAATAATGTATCGACAAGGTACGAAACGGCAGAACGGATTTTACTCGATATTCATAGTGCACTGATAAGAGAGATAAGACGAAGCATACTGTATTTATTCCTCACAGAATTATCAGTTACATGCCGATTCTAAAGGAATACTCATCATGGTCCGCGATCGTATGGCTGATTTGCGTGCCGTTAGTATTTTTACTTTTTCTGTAATTATTAGAAATGTATCGAAAAAAAAAGAACTTTGACCAATTTCTAAAGTATACCGTCTCGAATAATACGTTGGCGCATGAATCATGTGTGCAAATAAGTTTTAATAAAAAAAACTTCGCTTTCGAATCAACTTAACATTATGATTTAAAATTCATTTATGATTAAAAAACACAATACAGAAGTATTGTGTACACATAGTAATTATAAATATTTATTTTTGATTATATACCTTTTTACTGAAAATATTTTCACGCAAATGAACAGTCTCGGAATTACCACATAATGTACTAATTTTTCCAGAGCCGAAGCAACAGCAGTACTTTTGGCAGAGGATTCTTGCAGGACGTACACCTTCAAATAGCTCAAAATAAAAAGCTTAAAGAGTTACTTGACGAAGTACGTATCGAGTTATCATGAAATCATATATTTTATATTCTCATTGAATGATTAAGACATAGTGTGTTAATGTAGGCCGAGGAAATACGTGATCTGATCCATCTTACAGTTGAAAATGTTTCTATTATGAAGAACTTGCATAACAATATTCTATCGCACACGAGTAAGGGTAAGTGGCAATATCCAAAAGTCGTATGAAAAATCTACAATTTATAATATAATGTACTTATACATATATCTATTTGTAGATTTGCAAAAAGAATTAGAGACTCGCACGTGTACGATTTCGCAGACGGCTTTTCACGTGCAGCGAAAGTTACGAGGTAGGTAAATTTGTACATTGATTCCATAGACGTGATATTTAAAAGAGATCGGCATTAATCAGTTCACATCAATCAGTTCAGTCATCGCTGACCTTTAGATCTTTACGAGAAATATTCGGTGACATTTCTCGCTCGTTCGATCTTTTTCTTTTAGCGGGAAAATCGCTAGAATACGATTTTGGACTTTGCGTCAATGTAGGCGTGCTAGTACTAAAGCTCGGCTCTGGAGGTGGGGTTTGTAGCAACAATCTTTCCAGATGTACCGGATTTGTAATTAACTCGTTATCAGATGTGTGTGTCGAAGGCGAAATACGCTGAAGTAAAACTCGGGGTATTCGCTTACGTACATCTGAGTCCTTGCTACTTATACTGGGTGAACTACTTTGACTGTCATCGTTTTCTGAATTAATTTTATCTTTCAGTCTCCTAAAACATTACATAATTACATAACATATATTTATATAGTATATATTTTTAATGAAATAAATTATTAAAAAATTTCGTGCAAAAATATACAAACTTCAATTCATCTCTTTCATAATCAAATCGTTAAGACTAAGTCAAAGCTAGTTTTTATCTTTTGTAGAAAATCAATATGCGTAAGAACTTTATGATTTTATTATATATTAGAAAAAAATGATGTAGTCATTTATAAACTGACATACATACCGTTGATAAGAATCCATTTCTTTTTCTAATTCAGGATATTCATCTAATAAATCGACCAGCTGTTCTTTTTCATATTCCGAATAAATCTTGAATAACAATCTGTCCACATCTTCCTCCAAGGAGGACTTCAACGTAACTAGTTTCTTCTTAAGCGTGATTAACGTAGGTAATAAAATATCTAAATTATGTTTTTTCAATGCCGTTATAATGACATTCAAAACATTGTTAGGTGTACTTGAGGGAGTCAAGCTTGTTTCATCGAGCTCCGTATCATCTTTATGTCTTTCACTAGGAGATAGTTGCAAACGATTATTGTTGAGTATGAACATTGCATCTCTCAAGACGCATGCACCTTCCTCGGTCGTAACATCGATAGAATTCTCATCGCATAACTCGCGAAGTATATACTTGGTCAGTTTCACAACGAGTTCAGACTTGGCGGACATGTCCAAATGTTCCAACATAAATTCATAAATGACATTACGTTTCTCTTGATTTGCTCTTCCAGGCAGAGTTAGAACCTTCATTTCTTGTTCGAGCATTCTGTGTCCGCAGTACACTTTCCGGGAGCGACAATTGTTATAATGATATATGCTCTCCAGAAATTGCTGAGAAATCAAAGTTTTGTTCTTCATTAAAAGTCTCTCTTCCACTAGAAAGGTCGTTAACTCGCGTATCATGCTATTTGTGTCCGATAGCATCGTCAATATGTGAAAGAAAAATGGTCCCTTCATCTTTATAAAATCTTCAAGCAATAACTCAATAAATATCACCACTATAGCTTCTCGTACGGCTGGATTCGGATCCTTCATGCTGATGCATAAGTCCGGAAGATACGGCTCCACAAGAGCAGTAAATCTCACGCAGATATCGGCTAACGCTTTCGCAGCGTTTATCTTCACCGATGTTTTTATTAATGAATTCGTTTCTTGACGCATTATGTTACCAAGTATCGGTGTGACTTTTTTCGCGACTTCGCGATCTCTCAGCGCTTGCTGACAAAGAAGGATCACCGCGGATGCCTGTAGATCTTTTATTTCTTTCATCGTATCTGGTAGCGATTCCCATTGCAACAATAATCGTTCAAAAATTCGTAAAGTTGACGACGAAATCTTGTTGGTGCAGAAAAGCGATGCGTGACTCAGTGTAAATACAGCTCTGATTTTCACTGTATCTTGCGTACAACTTCTGTTCTCCTTTAACAAATCTTGAATCTCCATCTCCGACAATTTCATTAGTTCCACCATATCCGATTCTATCACGTGACTGCTCTGGTCGACATGTAAATATCGTAAAATACTATTTAAAATATCCAGACAGATACTGATTAAGTTGAAATTGATTTCGAAGTGGCAAATACATTTGTAAAGATGCTGATAGAGATCCTCGAGGCAATCATGATTCAAGATGGACCAAGCATGCCTCAAAACGTGTAAAACTAAACTAGCGTGGAAATCGTTCTTTCGAATAATTTGCTTATAATCCGCGATATATTTATCTATATTCGGAATTTTCATATTCTCAGCTAAAGCAGCTAACAATATCCACGCGCCTACAGTATTATCTGTACCGATGTGCGATTGCAAATTCGATATCATAGACTTGGTAATAACGCCGTTCTTTACCCACAAGCTGCAAGCTTTCGACAAATGTTTCCTCATTCTCAGATTACTCAATCTATCCAGAATCCTCCACGGCAAACTATTCGCAGCATTCGGAATATACTTAGTGACGTTCGTCATTCTATTTATCAACACGTTTCCCAGACATTCCAATACTTTATCTTGTACTTTTACCTCGATGTCATATATCTGCGGTACAACAGCCTGTATCCATTCGTCGAGAAGACTTGAATTGTGAGGAAACTCCTGCAGAATCTCAGATAGAACATGCACGGCAAATTGGCGCACAGTCAAGGTGGAATCTCTGCAACGATCGCTTATTACATGCATCATTTTACTTACTAGCGATGGGAACATGATGGATAGGTTTCTCGAGATCTTCAAAGCACTTCGTCGCACCAGTGCGCGCTCATCGCTGATTCTGTCCAACAACATTGCAATTAAAGCGGCTGATCCTGGTAGCAGATCAACGTCCTCTAACAATGCTTCTTTTAGATCATTAAGCATGGGAAATGTTTTATTTGATGAGGTTGAAGCTTCGAATATACTTTTAAAAATCGCCTTGTCGGCGTCATCGTTGCAATCAGAGAATGAAGCAAGCGTGGCCATAGCTCTTCCTCTCACTAAAGCAGAGCGATCTATACAGCGAGACATTACAATGGCTATCGAAATCCTTCTGATTTTCATCTTGACATTTCTGTTTAAATTGTTGTTTAATAGAGAAGATTCTGTCAAGAGCTTTCCTACAATTTCCTGCGCGAATAATCTACAAGATATCTTATTATTATGTGAGAATAATACTATGTCTCTAAAAATACCGAGAATCATAACTTCGTTACATATATTCAACAGTTTTATTACAACACCCGCTTGCTTTTGACGGCCTTCTAATCTTTCTGGACAGTTTACCATTAATTGATGTATTAAAGTGACGATTCCCTGCATGGTTTCCTGCTCATGAATCGTTAACAAATTTTTTAGAAAATATATGGCTGCTTCGTGTACAATGGTTATAGACTTCGGTTGGGCATTTACATGGTGAAATAACAGATCAGGCAACATGTATTGCGCTATTAATGTTATAGTTAAACCTACAGTACCATGATTGCTACTGCATAGCTCTTGCAGAGCTGCAAATGCATTCTGAGATAAAGACGTTATTCCAGAATTGTCGTGAGACTTGATGTACATTTCTTGTCTTGTGATATTTAACAATATGCGTATTGTAACATCCAAGGACTCGGCATGTTCTTTAAAGCGAAATGATTTTAACATTGTAACGAGATCAGAAATAATCCTGTCTAATCCTCGCATGAGTCTCGATCTCTCGGAATGCAACAGACTGGAACAGAACGACAATTCATCGTCGATACTCGAATTTGTCATATTTATCCCTTTATTGTTTTTAACGGAGGAGAATAAGCTCTCTGACATTTTCAATGTCTCAATCGCTCTCTGGTATAAGTTCGGATGGTAAACTCTGAATGCGTTGCTGCCAGGTATCGTGAGGAACATAAGATACAAACTTGTAGCTTCCAGACAGGCCTGCCGAGAGTCTTTATCTGTCTCTTGCTGGCCTGTCTTCATTATGTAACCCAGCATGGCAAGCAAACCACGCATATTGATGTTCAGCATCATCAAGGCCTGCCACGAGAATTCGGGAGTCTCGTGCTCGTTCGCGACAAGCCATGCCTTCAACTCGATGCGAGACTCGTGCAGCAGCCGCTTCACGTCGTCGCTCTCCAGATACTCGAGACACTCGTCAGGCGGCTCGTCATAGACGACGAACTCGGTATCCCAGACAGATTTGATCCAATTCTCGTCAAGAATGTCCAGCTTGAAATTATGAAACACACGCAGCGACTTCATGACTGTGCCGATTTCAAAATGCAGTCACTATCAATTGTTCCCTCGTGATCGCGGCCCCCGCAGACATAAATATAACCTTAACTTATCGTCACGATAGCGCAACAGATAGATCGGCAGGGTTTCAGGTTATCATCATCTGCAAGCGTATCGATAATGATTTTACGTTCCTGCTTCCATGGTACAAATGACCAGCGAAAATTACCTTCGTGAAGAATTTATTACAAAACATTTCGATCGCCGTTGTAGGATGCGCCAAGCGATCAGTGTTTATCATCCATACGAGCGGGAAACTGAATAACCAATCTGACCAATCAGCTGCATGTCTATTTCTAATAATGTACGATAGATGATATAGATTAACTTTAATTTGTAGATTAACTTATTTTATCTTCCTCTGATTTTAAGAGTTAGAAAAAGAGTAAATTACCTCGAGATTAAAGTTGATCTACATTGGTAGAAATTGGCCTAAAAAAATTTGAATAGTTTTTGATTGCATACAGCAAATTCTTGGACGTTTATACATATATATTGTACGCACTAATGCATGTTAAAGGCATTGTACACTAATTTAATTTGAGTGTACAAGTGAAAAGCAAATATTTTGAATTATAAAATGTTGTGCTGCATGTTTTACTTAAAAACACGATAAAAAATATTGAGGATTTCATGATTTAACTTCTGTATTTATATTATAAGCACACATCTATATAAATAGATTTTAACTTCAGAAATGTATTACAATTATTATGATATTATATAGATTAATATTTATTCATATTAATTACTATGCAATTAATTTTAATATTGGTATACGTATTTATAATAAAATAATTATATAACTGCTATTATATAAAAATTAGAATAAGAAATTGTCTAATACAAATAAAATTTTTTATATAGTTAAATATATTTATCAATGAGAATTAACAAATTTGTGTATCTATGTACAATTCTAGTCCCGTGATTACTTATTTATTTTATTTAAATTTACTGCTAAAGAAAGAACAGTAATGAATAATTGAACTATGTAATCAATCGTAATTCGTATTGTATTATGATCGATTACATTATATGGATGTTTAATTAATTATTAAATTTGAATTTTGTACGCACCAATTACCGCGTTAACTCTTAATTGTCTGTGAATTTTTTCTTATTAATTTTGTTTTGATTATAATAATAAATCTATTGCATTTATCCAATATATTCAATTTAGATGTGTGTTAATACATTTGTTCTTATTTATTAATTTTACTTACAATTTATGCATCCTTTGTAGATATGGGAAAAGGTATCATTGCCATTGACGATTTGACTTTAGCACAAGATGAACCTGTATACGATGTATACACAAGAATTAGAACGTTGCAATATACAACTATGCTGCAAATGTTTTCTGATATTATGGAGGATTACAATGCCTCGTTACTGAAATATCATGATAAGTGCCTCTTACTCTTGCAGCAGCAACGTTCTCTACGTATGTTTTCAAGAATACATATATATTTACATAATATTTATATTTACAAATCCTTAATATTATATTGTTATAATTATTAAATTTAAATGATAAGAGGCTAATTAAAAAAATTGTTTATAATATAACGCATATATATATTATTTATTAATTAAACTATTTGTTGAATAGTAAGGCGACAAGTTACTAGCGCGGAATTGGATTATATGCTCGATGCTCAGGAAACTAGCTTATTTGTCGATAATGTAAATATGAATTTATTCAATATTTATTACAAATCTTTTTATTTGTATCAAATATCTGATTAATTATGCAGATTTTAGAAGATAGTAAGATAGCTAGGCAACAATTATCAGATATAACAAATAGACATAATGATGTTTTAAAATTGGAAAAATCTCTCACAGAAATCAAAGATATGTTTACAGAAATAGCATTTCTAGTCGAAAAACAGGTGAGTACTGTTGATAATAAAATTATATCTTATGAATTATGTAGCATTACTAAACGTGAACTTAGAAAATATTTATACATGTATATATTTAGAATCTTTTTTAGGGGGAACAAATTAATAATATAGAATATTTTGCTAATAAAACCACAGATAATATCGACGGCGGACGTGTTCAACTCAGAAAGTCAGAACAGAGAAGTCACAGATATCGAAAGGTATTATAAATAGCTTGAATGCTCAGTTATTTTTGATAGGATGATATTATAATAACTATATTATCTTACAGCGGAAAATCAAGATTGCCATTATCATAAGTATAATAGTGGTAATATGTCTTTTATTTATTATCGCATCATTTTAGAAACTATTTCAATGTAATCTTATAAGATACCTTTTGAATGTAGTTTATTTTAAAATATTTTAATATTAATGTATAAATTATATATATATAATGTGATGAATTTACATAATTATAATTTACAATTATTTTTTGTTAACATTGTAAGACATTTTCTAGACACTTATATCCGTATTCATAATTAGACCTTATATTTAAAACTTTCTTAAATTTATCTTTAGATATTCTACGAATTATTTCATTGGCTGCTGAACATTAAAAAAATTTTAGCTTTAGAGAATTTTAAAAAAATTTATTTTTTTTTAATTTAGAAGTAGAAATTTTAGTAGAAATTTATATTAATAAATTCACTATTTTTAATCTTTTATTGCCCTCGTTTCCACATTTACATTTTAAACACAAAAATGAGAACATGCCTAGAACATCGTAGATACACAATATACGCGGCTATTCATATGTATTTGAACAAGTACACCGGTTAAAAGAACTACTATTCCAAAAAACATTTGTATTTCAAATAAAGAGTTTTAAAGTGCAATTGAAAAGATTTGCGAGTCATCCAATTAATTGTAATTCATTAATCATTTTTACATCATTTTTTTAGCCGAAAAAAATCAATCGGAGGTGAATTAAACATTCTTACACGGAATCGTTTGTATTTCGTATGAAGAATTATGAAGTCATTAAAAAGATTTGTGAGGCCCAGTTTCACTGACGGTTAAGGAGCTCCGCACAGGGAACAGAGAATAAGAATTTCAACCTACCAGAAATGTATTGTGGAATACACAGTTTCTGATGAACTCTTAACCGAGGTTGAACTTATTCATTATCTCTTTTCAATTCTAAAATTGAATCATCCCAATTCTAGAATTGGAATGATAATGAATGAGTTTGAACCTCGATTAAGAATTAACCATCAGTTGTGAAACTGGGCTCATCCATATAATTATAATTATAATTAACTACATAAAAATTATGTAATTGATCGAAATACTTAGCAAACGAGAATGGATTAAAATGGATTGAAATTTTTTTCTATCCGAATGCGCATTTTAAATAGTAAATACTTTTTTTAGATTTAATTGGATTCAATTGGATTCAATTAGATTCAATTGGATGCACTCGATTGAAAAACTGCATTTCTTTTTCAAAATTTTGAGTAGTATTCACAATGCACAGAAAAAGCTAATATTATTTTTAAATTGAAAGGCATAGAGATATACTTCATGCAATTCCTATAAATGAATAAAAAAAGCATTCATTTTAACATCCGTGAATCAATATTTCTGAAAATCTGAATCCATTTCAATTTATTTCAATCCATTCTTGCTAGGCATAGATTAAAGACGCTACAACTTTCCGGCAGTTCCGTCAGGCGCTATCATCAGTCTCTCTAGTATTTCGATATTCCTGGGCGTATTATAAAATTGTTTCGAATGAGTTTCAATCAAAATTAATTAATTATTCCCTACATTTCTCCTGTATTTTTTAAAGAAATTATAGAAAAACGAAATAATTCCGATCGGAATCCCATGAAATCCCATGAGGCGCATATCACGTAATCACACAATCAATCAGAAACGATTCGCTGCCATTTTTCGTGTTTTACCGATTACTGATTGGTTATGCCGGCCGCAGATTAGCGCGATTTTTGTCGCGTGCGAGCCCCGTGATAGCCAATGAGCATATAATTTTAGAATGAAAACATCGGTAAAGCTATTCGCTCATTGGATATTGTATGTCGCACGCAACGAACATCGCGCTGGTATACAGCTGGCATAATAATAAATAAAAATAAAGGTATGTTTTTATAAACCACTCAATCGGCCATTCAGCGATAAAAAAAATCACGTGATTAAAATTAACAAGCTTCAACTTTAACTATGTGATCCTTGTTACTGTAAAGCCGGATCTACATTGTAAGCCGATAGTCAATATGAAACGTTGATATCAAAATGCAAGCTTCAGATTGGCTGTCGCAACAAACTTACGATCGGCTTGCAACTAATATAGAATCTGGCAATACATTTAACAAATGTATTGCCAATCGCCGTGAAATTTAACGGTAAAACTCCTATCTCTCCAGCGCCGAGGTTGGCGGCCCTTCGACCTGAGTGAGCAGTCGCTTACTTCAAAAGAATCGAAGTAAAGATGGACTCCTGAGAAATTTTTATACACACACCATTGGTCGTCCCCGAGTCTTCGGATCTTCCGAAATATTCCGCCGTTAAATTCTCACCGAGGCGCGCCCGGAGGGCCAGACGTTCTTTTATGATCACGCTCGCGGAGTGTGAACGATGATCGTGCAGGAGCCAGTGCAGGTAATGGAAGAGAAAAAGAGTGATGGAGGAGGAGGAGGAGGAGAGAAAAGTAAAAGTGTTAAATTTTTCTTGAACTTCCTCACCGCTGTGACATGCGAGATTTTGTACATCGGGCCGCATCCACACGTTGACATCTCGCCGATCGGGCGTGTTCATTCGCATCTCGACGGCTTTGATCGCGTCGAATGATTTCCACGATGGTCGCCTCTTAAAGGCAGGATAGTCGTCTCTTAAAGACAGTTCTTTCGCTCTCATTATTTATTCGACTTTAATGGTACTCTAAACATACAACTTTGAGTCTGTTTACCTTATCACAGAAAAATGAGCAGAGCAAAGGAGGACCCCAGCTATAAATAATCACGAAATTTTTAAGAAATGCCATTCTTAAGAATTTTGGTAGATGGTTACTTGAAAATTAAATATGAGAAAGAAAACGTTTCTAGAATTTATATATATTCATTGCGATCTTCCAGATTATTAAAAAAATTAACTTATTACATTATGTTTGCAAATTATATTAATAAATTTGAATATTGTGCATGTATCAGATAAATAATAAGATGCTATTACCTAGAATTAAATGTAATACAGTATACGTTGTATGCCATCTTATCAATTCAAAGAATGTTAATTGAATATATTTTATAACATTATATATAGATAATTAAAATAATTCTTTCAAATATGCATTTTAAAGATCAAGTAACATTGGGTTCATCCAAAATCACTGAATGCTCAATAAGCTCTTGACATATTCCGTTAGAACTAAAATATAGATCAGATACAAAAACTCACTGAGCGCTCAGTGAGTGATCGTGCTTTTGGATGCACCTATTAATATATTTCATCATTTATGTAATAATGTAAAAATTTCACTTCTCTCTAACATCATATTGAAATCTGAAGAAATTTTATATTACATAAATATTTTTTTCTAAATATTTTAATTTTTTTTATTTAATTAATTATTTATATTACTATTGCACAATTATTAAGTTATTAAGATAAATGTTGAATTTTTCAATTTTAGGCGGCCATATGGCATTGTTTGAATCATTATGCTTATCCAGATGCTATATTCCTGGCGGAACGGTTATGTGCAGAAGGTAGCATTATCTACCTTGTTTATTGATTACATTATTCTCACATTTTTATAATAAATTTGATTATATTTATACTAATTATATACATACTAATGTATTATTATATCATATCATATCAATATCGTAGTGGACACGGAGGAAAGTTTATTTCTTTTGGCAACATGTTACTATCGTTCTGGTCGGGTTAGGCAAGCTTATGCCTTATTATCTCAGAAGGCACCCAATTCGGCACAATGTAGATTTTTACTAGCAAAATGTTGTTATGATTTGGAAAAGTAAGTAACATGACATTTTCTTTTTATTGTGTATATTGAGAACATGTTGAACTTTTAAAAATTTTTAGATATGCGGAAGCAGAAGCTGCGATAATTGGTGGATATTACAAACAACTGAAAAACTTGGAAGAAATAATAACTCAATTTGGAGAACAGGCATGCTTTTCTTTGCAAATAATAGCAAAGATTTATTATAAAATGATGCGTACTGCGAGAGGTAATGAAGCCCATAAGCTGGCTTTGAAATTAAATCCCTTCCTCTGGCACTCGTTTGAAGAACTTTGTAATGTTGGCGAGAAGGTGGATCCTGCTAAGGTTTTTCAGTTAGATAAATTAGACTCTTTCGCTATGTGCCATGGTACTGTATCCACGCTTAGCTATGTCACTGAACCAGATCTTATCGTACCTGGAAATAATGGCAACAATACACCTATACTGAATGGCACTAACAGGTACGTACATAATTATAATAATTTTTATTTTTAATTAATAGTTTATTAATATTTAACATTTTATTTTGTGCATTACAGTACCCCCGTGACGATAGCATCAACGCTAATAAATTGCGGTCAAGCACCTCAGGTGCGATTGTGTTCCTCTATAGAGGAGTCGCCACAAAATGCGTCGATTCACTACAGTAATTGTTCTTCGATATCACCGAGGACAAAATTATCGCGTTATCGCAGTATGTTTAGTAATTCCATGAGTCCACTCACGCCTAGCTTCGGTATTTTGCCATTGGAGAACAATACACCCGAGCAGACAGTTCCACCTTCGCATACGACTCTCACAGAAGCCAATGACCAAAAGAGCTTGGCGAAACGCGTCAGTAGTCTAAGAGCTCATGTAGGGGTGAGTGCAATCTTTCAGTAACGTAATGCGTATAGTAACTAATTTTTTTACATCTTTCAGCAATTAATGTCAAGAAAAGAAACACCGTTGCAACAAGGCAAATCAGTATTTTCCCAATCGGGTAATACAAGCAATACTGCCAATATTGTGACAGTAACAGCAGCTAATCCGACTTCACCTCCATCACCGACATTTCAGGGCACCAATGTTAGACGATCGTCACGTCTTTTCAGCCACAATTCTGTAAAGGTACAATTTTTTTGTTCAATTTGTTACAATTTGGTACAATTTGTTTATTTCTTCTACTTCTGAACTAAAAATTGTAAAATTTACACAAAAAATATTATTAGACATTCATCTTGATTAATTCCTTTATCTTTTTTTTTACATTCTCTATCGGTGTCTATTACACATTCTATCGATTACTGTCGATTTGATATGACACATATATATTTCAGGAAAATAATAAGTCACCTAATAGGAATAAATTTGCAACTCCAAAGTCTCCGTCTCGGAAAACGAAAGCAAGACTAGCCAAGGCGAATTTAAACAAAACCAACTTTAATGAGTTAAACGAGAGGAATAGGAACGAAAAGGAGAAAAGCGAAACAATCACATCTGAGAAAGCTGTGGCTAATGCAAACGCTCTTAACGCCCAAAATAATAATATTCACTCTGGTATAACATTACAAAAGCAATCAGCAGGTATGTTAATTATATTTAATTAATTTATTTTTATAATATATTTGATATCTTTCTGTAGCATAATTTAAAATGTTTTTGTCTGTAATTTTTCAGAGGGATTGATGTCTTTGTTACGAGAATTAGGAATGGCGTATCAGCACTTGAGTCAGTTCAAATGTACGCATGCGGCTCATATACTAAGTATACTGCCGTCACGACACTACAATACGGGCTGGGTACTTTCTATGCTAGCTCGTGCACATTTTGAAATGATGGATTATAAAAAGGCTGCTAGGTAATAAATTTATATTAATTATTACTATTAAAGAAATATATTGATTTTGGCACTTTTTTCCATGTATAATGAAATAGACGTACGTTCAAACTTTAGAGCGAAAAAATGAAAAAAACGAAACGTTAGAAGTTCAATTACAATAACAGATTTCTTTTCCGATACATTTAAGGGTATTTTTCTGATACATTATAGGTTCGCGTCGCATGCTCTGATATACTCCAATATGCTCCATAGTTCCTACTCGAGTGTGTTTGAATAAGAGCTGTGGTAGGAGCATGTTGGAATATATCGTATGTGATGAGAACAAATCTTGTATTTCTCTTTAATTCTCTTTTTTTTTTTAATTCTGTTTGCTTCATTTTTTTCGTGCAAAGTTATTTTGCTGAAGTACGACAGTTAGAGCCACAGAGGACAGAATTGATGGAGATTTATAGCACTGTTCTGTGGCATCTACACGCGGAAGTACAGTTATCTACGCTTGCTCAAGATTTAGTTTCCCAAGACCGTAATTCGGCGGCGGCATGGTGCGCCACGGGCAATCTCTTCTCGGCGCAAACAGAACATGAAACTGCGATCAAATTTTTCCAAAGAGCTATTCAGGTAATGCGTCAATCTTAATCGTGGTGTAAATGCTAACATTGCATATACGACTTATTCTATTGAAAGTAATATATTCTCATTCTCTGATTACTTATTAGGTGGATCCTAATTTTCCATACGCCTATACATTATTAGGGCATGAATACGTTTTGACTGAGGAATTAGATAAAGCGATTACTGCTTTTCGTAACGCCATCAGACTCGATCCCAGACATTATAATGCATGGTAAGTACTAAAAAATTTCGTTACTATCATAATGTTTCATATTTTTTGATTGCCGTCTGAATTCGTATGTAAAACATTTTTCTATGTCATTAAAGGTTCGGATTAGGAACGATATTTTCGAAACAGGAGCAATACAGTTTAGCAGAATTACACTTCAAACGGGCCTTACAAATAAACCCGCAGAATTCTGCGTTGATGTGTCATATAGGTGTCGTGCAACATGCCCTGAAGAAAACCGATCAGGCGTTGAAAACTTTGAACACTGCACTAATGAATGATCCGGATAATACTTTATGTAAATTCCATCGTGCGAGCATTAACTTCTCTATTGGTCGACATATGGAAGCTCTAAGAGAATTCGAGGAGCTAAAGAATATTATACCCAAAGAATCTCTAGTCTATTATTCGATAGGAAAAGTAAGAGATCAGTTAATCGAACAGATTTTTTTTTATTTTGATGTTTTTAATTTCTCTTATATAAATATACTTTTATATTTGCAATAGGTGCATAAAAAATTAGGCAATACCCATCTTGCGTTAATGTACTTTAGTTGGGCAACGGATTTAGATCCAAAGGGTGTTAATAGTCAAATTAAGGAGGCTATATTGAGTCCAGGTCAAGGAGATGATGACTCTCCGCCGACACAATCAGGTATGTAGTTATCAGATATAGTGAGAGCTACGAAATTTTAATTATTTAAAACCTTAAGATCATTTATGTTAAAAATATTATTTGCTATTTTATATAAGTAAAATGGGAAGGGGGGTTCGTAATATTTTTATCACACAAATATATTATTAATAATATAATGATTTATATAATTAATTTCCAATTTCACAAAATTATTTTATTCTTATAGATGAACAGCAAGCACAAAGTAACTCAATGGAACAGGATATTGAAACTAGTAGAGAAGGAAGTGCCGCGCCACTTGTCGGAAATGTATCGGTCGAACCTCATGCCGATGACAGCGACGATAGTTTATGAAAATATGCAGGAAGACTTCCGTGAAAAAGAGATGGGAGCGTTACCACCCTCATTATCAGTCATCCAAATCATTTTTCGCCAATCTCGCTTTGCTTAGTCGGAGTCACTGATGCGCGATCATTGATTTAAATTGAACGGTTGTCTTTGCAAACTATTCCACGATACATATAATTCGGTTAAAAAGAATTATATTATTTTTCCGCATCATCAAATTTTCCTTTTATTTTGCACGAATTCGGGAATTCTTATATATACACGGATGCGATGTTTTCGCAAAAATAGAAGACTCGCATGTCGTATCCATCGACTGTATATTACGCGTTCGCCTCTGTATATTTTTTTACGATTGTTTGATTATCTTTTCTATTTTTTCATGCGCTCTTAATCTCTCTCTTTCTTGTACCTCGTCCCGTTTCGCGAATAAGTCACTTTAAGTCAAACGTGATTCAGAGACGAGAACTCGTAAAGAGTTTGGCTTTAATCAGGCTTGATATAATAAAAAAGGAAGGAGAAGGATCGATTTAATTCGCGACGAGATATTAAAAATTTACGGTTGAATAGAGACTGTATCACGTTGCGATAAGGTGAACGAATATAACCGTAAGCATGTCATATATAGTTAGATAATATGATTAATTGTTCGCGAATAAGGAAGAAGAGTCTTGTGTAAATGTAAATTATTATTACTGTGTATTTACCGCTATAATTACTATTACTATTAGTGCTATCATTACCATTATTATTTGTATGATTATCATTGTTGATTTAGTGATTGTGAAGGTATCGTTGGCTGCTCGGCGTCAGAGCGGCCGCTAGACGATCGTGCAATTCTCGTCATGAAGATCCCCTCGATTGATCGAACATAACGAGTCCGAAACACCGCGACTGCGATTTCGGTGGTTCAGTAATCGCGCGATTACATTCGGTTTTTCGATCTCGACCTGATATCCGGAATTTAGCATAACTCGCCTCGCAAATGTCTATATATATATAGAAATACTCGTCGGATTATATTCTTAATAGTGCTGGACAGAATTTATGATGTTTACGGCGTCGGTCTTCGTATCGATATTAAGTGTACAATGCAAATTGTGTCGTTACTCCTCGAATATCGTCGAATTTGCTGGAACAGAGATCGCAACGTGTTGCATTAGGAGGAACGGCGTATATATAAATAATATACGTTTATTTTTAATTTTAAACTGAGTTGTGATCCTAGTGCGCTGGCATCCGTCGCGCGTGACTGTAACATTTTATATTGTACACGTAATTAAACGAAAGACGTCACACGGAAAAAAAGAAATAAGTTGTACACAAATCGTCGACTAAAAAATACGTCTATGTGATGCACGCAGATACGCGTATCCTGTTTCTTCCGCTCCTTTATACGGGATGAATACTCTACACGATTTTAAAGGGTGGTTTCTCATGTAAATTTAAGATGGAAATTTCATATAACGTATATTTTCACATATTCAAAATTTCATCAAAATAATCTTAATAGTTTTGGAAATCTTAATAGTTTTTGAAAAAGAATCTTTGCCTTCAACTTTGATACCTTGTCTCTTTGATTTGAAACTAATCAAACTACTATTTCGGGCATATGCAGTTTTTGTCTTAAATTTGTGTGAGGAATCACCCCTTACAATCTTAGAGTTAGTATTCACACTGTGTGTATGTCTTTGTCCTTTTTCAATTTATTTATTTATATTTATCTCTTTTTCGTATCTCTTCCCCTTCGCGTTCCACATTCATCCCTGCGTTTTTGACAGGGAACAAAATGGGAGCGAGGGTGGAGATCTCTTTGCATATGTCCGATATTACATCTAATCTCGTTATTTATTAACGACGTCTAATCGTTATTTATTGTTTGATTCACATATGTTTAATTGCCGAGCGGAAATGGAGTCGTAACTATCTTCCAAAGAGTTTAGGAAAACCAATACGCGCGTGTAAATGTATGTGATGATGTCTGGCTCGCCTTTACCCAGCCACCGCCATACAGAAACCGAGAAGGTTCGATCGAAGCCAACAATCGCTGCCGTGTTACTCGTTACAAAGAGGTGTATGCGCAAAATAAAGGCCTGCACTTTTTACGAAACTATCTTGACGACTTCACTCCTCACCTATTTGTCCAATACATTTAACATTGATTTCTTGCGTGGCGAAAAGATTTTTAAAAAATTTAATGAAAAATTTGTAGCGTATATAAAAATCATAAGAAAGACGGCAGCGTGTTTACGGTGAGGTGAGATAACAGAGAAAATGATTGCTGATACGAACTACTGCCTAAGAGGGGAGCGAGACAGTGGACGCGACCCGCGGGGTCGTCCGTCTCTTTCGTCTTCTTCTGTTATCGTTTATTACCGTTGACAAGAATCCGACAGTGGTTTGCAAAGTGTGTTGTTGAAGCAATCGAATCGATGAGACGAACGGATCACATGGCGAGCATGACTCCACGAGAGTCTAGGAGGGACTCTGATGTCGTCCTGTCCAACTTCGGCCACAAGGAACACCTCTTCAAGTTCCTCGTCATTGGTGATTACGGTGTCGGTGAGTCACGGCGAGATGCACAATTGATAAACTTACATTATTTGAAATATAAATTTGAAATACAATTTTTTATATCAAAAGATGTATTAAAAGTATAAAACTTATAAAACAAATTGATAGCTCAAAAACTATTCATTATTGAATCTCGTGTCTGTTATATTTTTTGTTCACTACGTTATATAAGCTACATTATATTTGAAAACTAGTTTATTTCACCGGATCTAATTTTCTATATAATTGGTGCTAATCCTTTTTGGTACCTTTAAATTCTAGTTCTCTCACAGAATTTAACGCAAGCTCTATTTTAATAGTTTTCCCATTTAGATTTTTACAGAAATTATTTATTTTAGGCAAAACTGCGCTGGTCAGAAGATATACGGAAGGTAATTTGTCGCAATTTGTCTCTTGCCCATTATCGAAATTAATTAACAATTCTTGCCCAGAATCGTTTCGCAAGAAATTTCCGAAAAGTTTAAACGTAACATGCGTTTATCGCAATCACAATCGTGGATTGCATATCGTGAGAGGATAGGTATTGCGGGAACGTACATTTAAAAAAGGAAAAGAGAAATGCGCGCAAGCCGGCTTATCCGTCTTAACGTTACGTGCGTCAAACACCGCAGCTGCGATACGACACTATTAATCCGGACGTCACCGGCGCACACTCTCGAAACTGTCTTTTCCAGGAAAGTTCTCCTCGAATTACAAGATTACCATAGGCGCCGATTTTGCGATAAAAACGCTCGATTGGGATCCGCAAACTAAAATAAACTTACAGCTATGGTACTTGTAGACGTATAATTTATATTGTTTGCTATTTTATTGTCTTCAAGGGCTCCCGCATGTATTTTGCGACCCCTCGAAATTATTCTTAATCCCGCAAAATATATAATTATAAAGACGATTTAAATAATTAATTTTTGAATATTTTAGGGACATCGCTGGTCACGAGAGATTTGGATACATGACAAGGGTCTATTATAAATACGCGTAAATATGACTTTAATATATCTTTTATTATTCGCTTGGATATTTAGTTTGTTTCTTTTAGTTTGTTTCTTTTGTATTAAATACATTTATTATCATAAATAGACGTACTTGGCTCCAATTAAAAGGTACACTTAAATTTATAACGTCAAATTATATATATCCAGTTTGAGTTATTTTTAATCATTTCTATAGGTTATCATTGCTACTCAAATAAATCGTTTTAAGTAAAACAATGAAATAAACAATTTAACTCAAAAAAATATATTAAATTTGACTTAAATTTAATTTATTATGGCATACGTTAATTACAAGGATGTTGTTTATATTTTGAAATCATAGAAATGAATTGACTTACATTTCACATACATAGAAGTTAAAAATAAGATGTTGTTTAACTCAAGAGATTTGGTTGTCATTGTTCCTTTCATATCTAACAGTGTATGACTCATCGAAGTAATTAAGATTAGATGTTTTATATTTGACTGAATCTGAAAAATCTCAACTGTATTTTTTATTTATAATAATTTAATTTTTTTTGTTTTTAATTTGTCAATCTCGCTCATTGATTTGACGTACATGTAGGGTAGCCGCGGCTCTCGTATTCGACATCTCACGAGCGGCGACCTTTCAGTCGATGAAGAAGTGGCTAAACGATCTCAGGGAGAAGGTCGCATTGCCAGATGGCTCGGGTATACCAGTCGTACTCCTGGCGAATAAGTGCGACATATCGGTCGCCGTGACCGACGAGCAGATCTCTAAGTTCTGCAGAGAGAACAAGATACACGCTTGGTACGCGACTTCCGCGAAAAACAACACCAACGTTGGTAGGTGGACGATCAGCTTATCCTCTGCGTAATTTTCTCGTATATTTTTATATTCTTAAAAAAGTTGTTATCTTACTTATTGCATAAACATCTATTAATGTTTGAAAAGTAATAATTATTAGTATTATCATTAATGTTTTTAATTATTAATAATATTAAAAGAAATATAGATACAAAAGACAGAATAATTATAATTGTAAGAGCTTATACATTATTGTTTTACTTCTATAAAAAAATTTGTATGCTATTACTAATTAAAAAGGGATGTTGGAGGAGACTAAATTCTAGTCTTAAATAACGAGCATATTTATCTCGTTATATTTATCATGTTTAAATACTAATAATTTTTGATTGATTATCGGAATATTTTGATGTCTTGATTTTTTAGACTTTTAGATTATCTTTGATATATTATATGTATATGATTTTTCTTCTACATTCCCAATGTTTCCGCAAGATATATCACTTTTCTTAAATGGCCCTTTAATACGATATATAATTTGTACATTTCGATATTTTTTTTATTTTAATCGAAAAACATTCTTAATTCAATATCCTTCTTTGCAGAAGCAGCAATACGCTATTTGGTGGACAAGGTGCTAAGTTCAAGATTCGACAATGGTATACGAGACTCAATTCAATTACGGCACGAAAGCACATTGAATCGCGAAAAATCTATATGTTGCAAATAGAGCGATGTTTACATGTATGAACGATCATTTTAGAATTATTGAGAATACACATAAATCAACGTTGTGAACAGATAATTGCGAGATCATCAAACACGGTGGTAATATGATGATAAAACGAAGCTATGAAAGTGTATCATTGAAAGATTTATATACATATTGTCATAGTCACATTTGCTTTATGTGATAACCATTGCTATTATCATTTGTTGGCCGCGCGTTACAATGTCCTCTTTATAAATTTACGTAAATAAATTACAGAAAATATCGTGATGAACTTATTAATAATTATCCTTTTTTATTTAAAATCGAAAAAGTAATTTTTAATTAAATAAAAAATTTTTCAAATTCTGCGAAATTCCATGAAAATAAAAGATGCTATTATCATTTATCCGCCATGCTATAATAATGTCCTCTTATAAATTTACGTATATAACAAATAGTAGATAAAAAATAATTGTAATGAAACTTATTATGGGATTGTTTTCTTTTAATTAAATCTAAATTAATTCTCTGAAATACTAATATTTAAAAGCAACCGAAAAAATAAATGGAAGATTCCGTTATATCATTTACATTTGCAACCATGCTAATATAATTAATAATGTTCTGTTTATAAATTGATATGTTACGTTTATAATAAACTTTGAATAATTTAAAATTAACAATAAAGTGTAATTTTTTTTGCTTAAATTAATATGAAACATAGTTTTTATTTGCTAAAAGCAAAAAATAAATGATTTTCTTTAGTTTGTTTTTTATTACTGGCATTTAGAATGTCAGATGCAATAAACATGAAAGACATTTTGCAAATATTGTTATTTTTGCTTGTAAATTATGATAACGCACAAGCTTACATACAAACACACATTTTAAGTAAGTTAATTCTACTCGCTGTAACTTTGATACTATTTTATCAGGCATTTAAGAGTACAGAGACATTTAAGTATTTAAGAATAGCGCCGATCGCATAGAGATGACCGTTTCCAGGTTGAGTTAGGTCGATTTGAAGGAAAGTATAATACGTCGCAATAGTTATAAGTTATACAGTGTTGTATCGTAGCTCGTAGAGATCAATGTACGCCATTAAGTGACCGATTCTAAGCTTATGGAAGTTTAGAATGTGCGTTTAATTGCATTTTTTTCAATTCGTGAAGTACAGAATATAGAGATTAAATTCTGTCTTTATTCATAACGGAAATAAAAAATAATAATGACTGACAACTTTCTGGATGGTGTAAATACGGGTAAGCGTACATTAAGCAAGAAAGAAGATAAGTAAATTATAGATAAGGAAGTAAATTATATTTTAAGTAAGGAAAATTAAGAAGTGGAATAACGAAATTAAATACTTAAGAAAAAAATAATTTCTTTTTTTATTTTTATTGTGTTAGATTTGAATAGTAGAACTTAAGTTTGTTGTTATATTTTCCGATACAGTGCTAGGAAGTAAACGATTATCCGAGCTTGGGAAAACGCTAACACATGAACATCTGGCTCTTGATTTTCGCAAATTTTATGTACCACCGCCGAAACATCTTAAACGTTTCCCTGCCGGCAGCTTATCTCTCCAAGATGTCGGATACGTTCGACAGTATCCGTAAGTCTAATCGAAATACCTTACTTTCAAATTATCTACTCTCCCTTCGTTTAATAAAATAAAATAGTCCCGCTTTAGATCCGAAAATATCACATTACTCATAGTCCGTTTCGTATAAAATGTTCATACAATAAATAATTAAATTAATAAAAATTATGTTAAAGATAATAAATATGGATTTAACTGTTTTACATCAGATATAGCAGCTTATATAACTTGGAATTTTACGGTGATGACGCGGCAAAAGCTGTCTATAAGGACGTAGAATTATTTAAAGAGGCCGGTGGCGGAACTATCGTAGACAATAGTAGCCACGGTTTGAAACGTGATATTTTTTTAATGAAAAACATCAGCCAGTCCTTGGGAGTTAACGTGATTGCGGGAACCGGTATAGTATGATATGTGTAATAATATTATTTTATTTAATAAAATATAATTTAGAATCACATAATAATATATTGTTATATTATTTATTATAAATTTTCTCAACTTAAACAGGCCATTACCTCGCCAGTACACAAAACGCATCGACTCTTAATATGACCAAAGAAGAAATGTACAATCTAATGTGCAAAGAGTTGGAAGAAGGTTGCTTGGAATATCCCGAAGTAAAAGCAGGATTTATCGGAGAAGTTGGCAGTACTTGGCCGATCGAAGGTATACACGCAATTGTATTTAAACAAGTTATCGAATGTTTTTCATAATTATTACTACATCAATTATTTGCGAATCATTCTATACTTTCAGCAAAACTTGTATCAAAATATTACATATATTATTATATTAAAATACATGCATATATAAAATGCACTAAAATATTTCTATATTAGACTTTGAAAAACGTGCCATTTGTGCAACTGCTGAGGTCCAAGCTCAATTACGTTGCTCTGTGAGCTTTCATCCTGGAAGGAATGCATCTGCGCCCATGGAAATAATGAGGATCTATCAAGAAGCGGGTGGAGATGTGAGCAGAGCTATTATGTCTCACGTTGATCGTAAGAGAATCACAATTTTTTTCTTTTTTTTCGTTATTTTTAACTTTTAATTTAGATATCCATTTGATTGTATCACTGCGATTAATCAAATTAATTTGATAGGTACGTTAATAAAAAAGGAGCAGCTCATGGAATTCGCTGATGCTACCAAATGTTATATCCAGTTCGATCTGTTCGGCACCGAATGCTCTTTCTATCAGCTGAATCCATTGGTCGATTTTCTGTCAGATGCACAGCGTGTCAAACGTATTGCGCTGCTGAAGAAAGAGAAAAAACTGGACCGAGTTCTCATGAGTCACGATATACACACAAAGCATCGCCTGGTACGCGTCTCTCTAATATTTTCTGTTTTTTCATATAATAATATAAATTTATGTTTTCTTGAGCCCCAGCGACTAGACATTTGAAAACATTTTGTTAACTTTTAAGATACATTTTGGAGGACACGGATACTCTCATATCGCTAATAATGTTGTGCCAATCATGATAAATAAGGGCTTCACGACGGAAGAAATTGAACTGATAACAGTTGAGAATCCCAAGAAGTGGCTTACTCGGCAATAAACAGATCTTGCGAAATTGTGCTCAATTATAAAGTGATATTTTTACAAATAACTGTAAATTAATAGAGTACATTAATTATTTCATAATTAATTTTTATTTTAAGTGTAATTTAACAATAAACAATGCTAAAATGCTGTTTTATTCGAATAATGAAAATGCGAATCATTTGTATATCGACTTAAGTAATAAGATTCTTTGAAATATTAAACAATGATTTTTTGCTAAATTAAAAAATAGGTTTTTTCTTTTCTAAAAAAATTTGATTTTTTAAATTATATTACTTTTGAAATAAGAAAACAATATTAAATTCTGTAAAGGAAAAAAATTGTTTATTAAAAATTAAAAAAGCTT
>Ga0157364_1000651_pt1 | contig 25378 bp, 10 predicted proteins | sample AttsexASBM2_FD_111476 | JGI IMG/M metagenome (GOLD analysis project Ga0157364, IMG submission 111476) | Fungus gardens microbial communities from leaf cutter ant in Ribeirão Preto, State of São Paulo, Brazil - Atta sexdens ASBM2 | ecosystem: Host-associated > Fungi > Mycelium > Unclassified ... | reverse complement strand
ATTATATAATTATTATTATATATATATATATATATATATATATATATATATATATATATATATATATATATATTAGATAAATATTTTATACTCATATTTTAGCTATAACGATAATATTCGCTCTGCACTGAAATGTTGGCAGCTCAATAATCCTAGCATTTGCGTTATTTCTATCGTCTAATTAGCGGATCGTTTAAGTCAAGCTTCGCGGCTGCAGTCAACAATGCGTCGCGCGTCTTAAGCTTTTAACGCTTTGATGCACGATTCCAATTTGGTGAATCTTCCGCTCTCACTGAATGGTATGCCTCGATGAATTTCGCGGCAATCAAGCTAATTCCTCTTTCGCGAATGCAATATTCTAGTATGAAGCGTTAATGAGGCCTTTGCAATCTCTAATTATCTCAATCAAGCAGTCAGAATATGTTGCAAACAAATTTATTTCATGAATCTTCTGCATTTAGCTAATAACATATTAACATATTTATTTTATCTGTTTATTTTAACTCTTTATAGATTTATACCCATTATATGTATAATCAACATTTTATATTTGAACATATATATCAATTATTCTTTTTATTAATCTCATAGTCTCTCGTATGAATTTAAATAACATTTTATAAAAGCTTTAATTATAAACGTGCATATAAAAATGTTCACAAACAACATTTCATAAGGACAATAAATTGTTAATATTGTTAATGTTCCGATTTACCTAAAAATTGCATTTTGAAATAAGAAAAACATAAAAAAATAAATTTTAATTGTAATAAAAAGTAAACTTCAAATTAAGAATAATAAGAAATTTATATTTTATAATTTTATTTAATTGCATTGTTAAAAAAAATCTTTAATATATATAAATTAAAATTTCTTTAGAAAATGAAATATATCCATAACAAGAGATAAAATTTGATACCGATTGGCTTCTAAGTATTATTTCGAATTTAAAAAAAAATAGTGTCTGACATTGCTGGCAAGATATAATTAGTAAAATTAATACTTACCAAATAATATTATAATAAAATAACTGAATTTTTAATACTTCGAACCGTTAGAAACATAGAGTATTATTGACTGTTCAGTAGGATGGTCTAGATACTCTAAATTAGTTCCAGACTAATTGCGTTCGAAATCCGCTTAATTTCTCTCTACTCCGAGTCGAGAGGTTCTTAAGCCAATTGATTTTTATTTTCATCAATCAACCTCGTACCTTCGTCCATCGTTCTGGTTCACCGCTATCATCGTAAAAGTCGGGTTAGTTTAATTAGTCTATAGGGACTTGCACACAGGCACTTTGTAGAGTGGGTGTTCCACCTATATAACTTTTAATAATGAAAATAAAATTGGAATTAATTACTTTTTAATATACTCTCCACATTATCTCCATCTTCGCTTATCTTCTATTTTTATTCATTTATACAAGATGTTTCACGATTTATTAGACAAACTGCAGGACCATATTCTATATACAAATGGAAATAAGGAAAAATTGTAAAGTTTGGAATGTTTTATTACAAAGTAATATTATTGTACAAATGTTAAAATGAAATATGAAATAAGAAATAACAGATTTTCCATCCCGCAGCATATGAAAGTATATTTCGTGTACCAAGAAGTTGAACATGTTTATCTTGTGTGCATATTCATTATTTTATCATATTTACTATCTTTAAACGATTCACTATCATTTCGAATATCATATTCTGTGCGTGAATATGATATTCGTTTAGCCAGGAGATGGCTATGCTTGAAAAGCATAGCAAAAAAAGAATAACTGTTAGAATTCCATTGTGGTGAAACAGTAATTGCCAATAAAAATGCCAATATTCTACGAAAATGCTACCAAAATGTCCCATTTTAATATTTGTTTATAATTTTGCAATAAAGTATTTCTAGTCAAACTTCATTAACATTTTTTCCTTATTTTCACTTATAGAATGCTCTCACAGTTTATTAAATGAGGCATCTGTATTTATTAGATTATTTTCAATTTTTAACATTTTTATAATTTATTAAAAAAATTTTTGCGAGATCAAACGTTTTTTTCAAAAATTTCTTATTCTTGATTATATAAAAAAGGTTTGACGACGTAGGCGTGGCTAATAAATAGTCAATTACAATATAAAATTCATTTCTGTGAACGATTAATGATTGGTTGGCGCTACTGATGTTGCGCTTGATCGACGTGAATTAGCTTCTTCCTAGTGAGCTTGTCATTAAATATTTGAGTATAATTGGCGAACAGCATTGCGTTACAGAGCGAGCTAATACAAAATCTCAAAGTCTCCAGAGACTACAGGTTAGCCGGCTTACTAGTTCGATATCGCAATATTAGTAGGATCTGTGAATAATTCATTTGGTGTTACTGTGCCATTAGTATTGTACTATACAGAATTTGACGTAGACAGTTAATTTGACGCATAACGACTGAGATATTTAGCTGTACTGGGCATACGATTATATCATTCTGGCTTTCGTTTCCCTCTGTTGCGTAAGCACTAATCATGTAAAAGCAAATAAATGCTGCCAATATGCAAAGTGTAAGTTAAATTCTGATATGAGTCTAGACGTTCTAATATAATAATATTGACATATATGATTATAAAATAACTGCAATTCGACGAGGCTAATAATGCTAAATCCATGCTAGAACTAAAACTAATTTAAGTAGAATATAACGATGTATTTGAATTGATACTATTTCTAAATTAAACCATTGCAGACAATGAGGTATAAATAAAAAATAATATACGCGAAAAATGATATTTTTTTTTAATTATATAAATATAATTCTTTTTTAAATTGGATCGAAATAATTATGTTAAAATAATTTTGATTACTTGAAGGGTGTTAAAAAGTAATAAAAAATTTTCAGATATATATATATTTACTAAACTTATAATTCATAATTCATTAAAAAAAATTAAAATAACTATAAGAATTAGACAACAGTAACTGATAATATTAAATTCAATTTATATTTTTTATAAAATAAAATTTTAAAATATAAAGAAATATATAGAAATATTGGAAAAGAGCAAATATACTAGTGCAGATAAATTATTAGATAAATCTAGATATTTCGAATATAGGGCAACGAATTAATTTTAATTTCATTAATTTAATAATTTGTCTGATTCACATTTTATTACATGTTTAAAATTTTATAAAATATCGATATTAACATATGAAATTATTACTTCTTGTTCTCATTTTATGACATTTATTAAATATGTGATAAGTAATTTAAAGCTAAATAAAATATAACAAAACGGATGAAAAAGATAGAAAGTAATCTAGAAGCTATCCGGAAGGTATTTTAAAATTCGATCATTCTAAGATAATATGTTTCTATCAATGATACCATTATATTGACTTGTTCACAATTCAATACGTGATAATGCCATCTTTTTGTAAGACCCTTCGATGGGTCACCCTCTTATCGTTACGTAATCCTATAAAATAATTCTCCAAAAGAGCAGCCATTCTTTCGATGTTCTCCAACACGTTCTACGCGCATTCACTATCCGACACGGCCGATCGATTTGATTGAATCGCGACTCGGACGTGTCCTTGGTGCGTTTGCGGGAACACGCACAGTGGAGGCAAATGAAATTCCCAGCCTGTCGAAAACAAGTTTTATTTCGTGGCACTTCGGTCCGATTGGGGGCCACGAAGGGGCGTTGCGGATTGTTGCGCTAGGCGAAGGGTTGCGGTTGGTTGTACGATGGAATGAAGTCGAAAGAAGAAGAGGGTTGTGGTAGAGCCCCGTTCGACGATGGGCGACGAGAGTTTCCATTCTTCGATGAAACTTCTTGGCAACTCGTTTGAACGCCACGACCAGCCTCTCCACTTTCTTCCGGATCTTATTTTGTTCGCCGCCGCCGTCGCTGCCGCTCGCGAAACTTTTCCCGATTCCTTGGAGGTGTAACATAATATTTTCGCGGCTCGGTTGGGGACCGCAAGAACCGCGCGTTGGAATAACGCGGTTATCGAGTTCCGGGATTTTAACGTTATCAAATTCGTTATCGTACTCAGGTTCGTTATCGTACTCAGGGTTACAAGGTTAGCATCGTGACGTTTTGCTCGTAAGCTTTCTTGAGAAAAGTCAATTAATATATTGATTGCTACAAAGATATGTTAGTTAATATGTGTTTATTGTTTTTCCAGAGCATTTTTGTTTTGCTATTAAAAAAGTTATAAGCGTTATATAATTTTTACAGAAAAATGAAATACAACCTGTTATTTTATAACATCTTTAGAAGTCTGTTATTACATTTACAAAATTTTCTATTAAAGAAACCAGCTGTTTTATATTTTTATTATTGGGGCGATTCGTATTATGTAAACTTTTTTAGTCTGTTGAAAAAAGCGTTGTGATCTTGTAAGCCGATGCAATAAAGGATGAAGGACGATGTTTGCCAAGAGGATTCATTATCATTTAACGAAATTGTTACGCGATTGGGCTTGCTTGGCCGGAAAAGTCCGCGTTGGAATGGCGAAAGTGTGAAAACACGTTGTCGGCGGACTAATTAAATTTCTGCATTATTACGAAGACGGCCGTTTCTGCCACTTGGCGAGTTTTAATCTGGCAGAGTAATATCTTAGGCTACATTAGGTCCTACCCTCCACACCGACTGGTAGGGTGGCAGTCGGGAAGAAGGGAGTTGGTAGAGAGGTGGTGGTATGGCAGAAGCCCGGCATAAGCCGTCTGCCTGCCAGCTAATCAATGATTCAACTCGCCAATTACGAAGGCGCCTCGAAAAATATCCTCTCTCCACTCGTTTCCCTGCGCCTTCCTAGCACGCCTGAAATATTCACAAATCCTATCTTTCTTCAATTCTATTCTTTCCGTTTTTGCCATTTCGCTCATTCTTTGACATATTTTTTCCGTTTCAACCCTTTTTAAACACCTGTTTGTGTCATTTCTATAATATCGATGCCATATCGATGTTATCTATTCAGAATCTGATGCACGGAACTGAAATAATCCAAATGATTGGCATACAATTTTCTTATTGTATGCAATAATTTTAGAATTGTTAATTTATTAGAGACAATAGTTGCGTAGATTATCATAGCAAATTGTATTTATTACTTTGATAATAATGCATTTATTACCTTTATTAGATTAATATAAAAATGCGTGAAAAAATAAAACTGTTGTAAAACCTGGTTCTATTTAAAAAAAAAAGTTCTAGTAAAAAAGTTCTTATTAAAATAAATTTAACGGAATTTAATGGAATCTTATTATTTCAAATTATCCATGCAACATTTATCAAGAACAAAATCAATTCCTTTCTGTTGAAAATGTATTAATTATATTCTTGTTATTCTGTATTTGTTATCGTGAAATTATATCATGTTTAGGAATGTTAAAGTGTTTCAATTACGAAGAGTTTATTCGACACGAAACGAAGCAAGGAAAGCTCGTTTAGAAAAGTTCCGTCGATCTGCGAACAGCCGCGTGCCGCCTGCGTCATTCGCGCTGAAGACTATTCACTGCCATTCTATCTTGAATTATTCTTTCGCAATTTAATCAACCGGTTATAAAAGAACTTGGCTTGACCTTACAACTTTATTTTTGCATCCACGATTCTTGCTGGTTCTCCTTCGTTTTTCCCCGGGCGCTCTAAATTAAATTTCCTTTACCTTCGATGCCCAAGTTTCATGAGCGAGAGGAAGACGGTAGAGGACAACCAAGATCATAACTAAGAGGAGAGAGAGGATCCAGAAAGAGGCTGAGAAAGGATGGTGCGAGTAAGGGGTGGAAAACGGAAGGTAGTAGAAGGAAGAATGATATAGAAGTCGGAGGGGATGAAGGGAGGGGAGAGGAAAGCAAAAATAGAATGTACATAAAAAATAGACGGCTGCAAGCGGTAGCTGCTTCTTGCTCGTAGCCTCGGTTCGCCGGCATGAAAAATTCACTAGTTGCCCCGGCTCTTATTGCAATCTTCGTTCGTGGAATTCTCGCGAAATTTAGCCACCTGCAACAGGACAGAGGGCGGACGACCCTCTTCGATGTATACAAGCCCTTTCTTTCTTCCGCCGTGTTTCATCTCAAGAAGACGTCCCTCTCCGAGTGCTGCGAGTAGTATCAGAGACACAGAGGCTCTGGTATGGCCTTTTTCCTCCCACCCTCTGCCTGGAATGATTTTATTAAATTTGCTCTTATCATTCTGCTCGGCGGTAGCGTATTGGCCGAGACGACAGCGCTGTTGCTTGGTAACAGAGCGGGGTACGCGGCATTGTTCCTTTTATCATAGAAATGTATGACAACGGTATCGAGTCAAACACTATATACTAGATCAAATCAAGCTTTGTATCAGATCGAATCATTATATCGCGTATCACACTGAAAGCATTTTTATATTTTTATTAATAGTCTATAATTCTAAAATAATAAAGAGTGAAATTGAAATAATTATTTATGCATGTGAATTGTAAAGAAGAACAGGGGGGAGAGAGAGAGAGAGAGAGAGAGAGAGAGAATGTGTTTATGCTAAAATTTAAAATCGATATACTATAATAATTTTAGTTTATTTTAAATACGATGTTATTAAGAAAATATATTTTGCTAGCAGAATTAAATCTAAGTTGGTTTAAGAAAAAACTAGTAGAATGATAAAATTATTTAAATTTACATAACCAGGAGTTGCTCAAAATTAATTAGCTATATTACAGAAAGATAGTAATCTTTTGTCTTTTATTTCTATGTTTTTACTTAATCAATGGTTTATTTTTCTGTTACAGTGCCCGACCGTTATCGTTTGTTTGGTTATTTATGTTGTCATCCGCGTATAAACCTTATCGTCCTTCAATCAAAGTGAGTACGCGTATCGAATTCATTTTTCTCGCGATTTTTTCGTTCGCGTTCGAATTCGGGATCGCGATCGCGTGTGTAGTGTACTCAGTGCATCGGACTGCGCAGCGAGGCACGTAACTACTGGATTCGGACCAAGGCTTCTTCGTTTCCTTCATTGTCTCGCAACGCTAGGTAAGCATCACGGAAATGAGCTCAAGAGCTAGAATATATTTTGCGCGGGCAATGCGCGTGAAACGACTCGCGGCGTTTCGCGGAGGAAGGGGAGGGCGAAGAGGGTGACGCCGACGCGGCGACGGATAGTTTGCAAAAACTTGGTTAAGTCGTTTACAAAGAGGCAAAGTGACTGAGTCGGAGTAAAGCGAAACGCCGCGCTAACTTTGGAGCACTTCGTTATAAAGTTGGGAGTTGAATAATGTATTTTTATTATTTACCCGAAGCATGCCGCGGTGCCGTGGTGATATATCGGATAAAGTCGCTTGTAATTTCCGGCGAACGTTAACTTCCCGCCGAAAGAAATCACACCGGATCACGCCACAACTTTCTTCAAAGCGGGGGGGATATTTATACGCCTGTACGCGAAGAGTAGTTCGTGCCACACGTAGAACATGTTTATTTGCAAACTTTTACTCTCTTGTTCATTAAGATTTTTTTAACAATTTATATAAATTAAATTAATACCTGCATTGTGAAAATAGAGATACGATTCAAAATTTGAGAGTTTCATATACGTAAATACACAATTTTGTTTAGACTTTGTCCTTAAAAAAAGTAATTTTAATGTTTTTTTATATATTCTACTCAAGCGTTTAACAAATTAATTTTTTAACATATACATAAATAGTCAAATGTAAAATCAAGTTAGTTATTTAATACAAATTGAAAAATATCAAATTAGAATTTTTTAATGATCTTTTTGCCATTAATTAAACTAGCAAAAAAAATTTGAAATTATTATTGAGTGTAGAATGAAAATGAATTCTAAAATCGTTTTTATCATAAACCATACGAGGTTTCTTTTTTTTTTATTATTCAAAGCCAATAACTAATATCGATTAGTACTAATTATAATATGTAACGCAGTCAGTGATGAATTTTATTCTACAAATCACTTTTGCATACTGAAGTAGTTTTTGATTGTTGCTAATTTAATTATTTGCATTTTTTATTATGAGTAGATAAAAAATAATTGATCGCATAAAAAAATTGATCGCATATCTTTATAAGATATTTTCTATTTTTACTTATAATTCTTTGATTCAAATTTTAATAACAGAATACAATAAATTTTTCAATATTAGTTTGAATAAACTTTATAAATAACTGATATAAATGATTAGTAAAAATATAATTTATATATAGTTTAGAATTATAAAATAATTATAAAATCTAAAAAATTTGCCTTTATGTATTTCTCATTTCTACATTTTCCAGAAAAGCTACAACAAAAGCTAAAAAAATTCTTATAATTTCTTATAACTACGTATATAAATACTCTCTAAATTTTTATCACAAATATTTTTATCTATTTCAACGATTTAAATTGAAATTGTGAAAGTGTACTACACAAGTAATTATAGAAATAAACAATTTAAACTTTTCCAATTTAAATATTAATTGAAGTAGACATTAAATAGAATATCTCATATTTTATTTATTCTGCATATCTTTATTTAAAACATCTTTTGTTTAAACTGTCGAATCTCTAAGCGATTTTGGGAGTTTCCTTTGTAAATGTATGATGTGATAATTAATTTACGTATCTTGATGTAAAGGTACGTTTTGCCACGCTAATACGAAACACGCATGAAAGATCGAGCTCAAACGGCGTTCTATCATTAAGTAGTCGAAGCGGAGAAAACGCCGTCCGCGCTCGATAATGCATCATCGCGTTGCACTATTTCACAGGAAAATGCGCCAGCACGTTTGTCGACGAGCGATTAGCTCGCTCGTGCGACGTACACGCAAGGCGTAAATCTTGAGGTGCGACGCAGATTTAAGAGGCCCGTTTGCCAAGTGCGTTGCAGAAGTACGAGGCCGAGTTACGGTCTCTAATTCATACAATAGTCGAGTTAAACTAGGGAGTAATTTTTTACTAGTAATCCGTAATTGATGCCCGGTCCTGTCTTTATATTTTTGTCCTTCGTTCTTGTAACTTTAATTAGTAATTCAGGTCTAGAATAGTCAACGTGGTCGTCAAGTTAATTTGCTTCGCTTTGTTGCATTTGCGGTTGGAAGTATGAGAGAGAGAGAGAGGGGGGGGGGAGAGAGAGAGGGAGAGAGAGAAGAAAATTCCTTGTAAATGTTTAATGCAACTTTCGCGCATCTGCGAGTATTATAAAAGCATACGTTCTGAAGTTCTAAAATCCAAGAAAATTAACACATTGTTATTGATACTCGTAAAATGTTATTAACAATTTAATTGATTTATTTAATTGATTTATTGAATAAACAAAAAACGTGTTAAACATTAAACATGTTAAATGTTAAATTTAGTATTTAATAAAATTTTGAATTCATTGACTTCAAAATTTTATTTAATCAATGATCATAATATTATAATTAAATATAACTAATTGACATTAGTCGTGTTTCAAAATACTACACATATATAATTAACGAAACATAGAACATTGCGCAAGCAATAATGCATGTGTAATTGGAAGTACATGTGACTTTAGAAATATTCAGCCTTTGAGGCTGAACGCATCACTTTTTTTTTTCTCGAATTTTTTGCGCTTTCGCAGCACACTCACGAACACATTTATTCCTACACACACTATATGCATCTATAGCAAACGAAATGGAATTTTAAAAATTGAATCGCCGAGACTTGCGCTTTACGCTACCAGCGTATTACAAAAGCGCGAAGGCAATTTCATTCATACGTAATAAGATGGGCGCATCTGGCGCCACGCATGTAACGGATGCCTTGTCATCGCTTTTCGGAAAAGCCAAGCTGTTTTCGATATTAAGGCACTTCGCGTTATTTATAAACTATTCCTATCGTCGTCTCACCCTTTTTGTCGTATTCTTTCTATCGCCTCCTCTTTCGCACTTTTCCTCTCTTTTTTCTCTCGTTCCTCTTTCGGTATTCAGGTTGAGAACAAGCGTATTAGATATTCTGTTATAAAGAGGCGGCGTAATATCGTATGGCCACTACACGAGACACGGATGGGCAAAACAGCGCGGAGGACCAAGGTGAGAGGAAACAGGGGGAGAGGGAGGGGGAGGGAAGGGGGGATCGGTTGTGAGGTCTGCAACGAAAATTAGCATTTTTTCCATGCGACCGACCTGCGTAGCTAATATCGCGGATGTAAAGAGGCAAGCGAGTGGTGGCTGGAGGGGATCTGCAGCAAGAAGAGAAGGGGACGGTCTGAAAAAAGCAGGCGTATTTACTGCGGAAAGATTAACGTGTAACGAGCTACCGTGAACAAGCTGACGTTAAAGCTTTTTACATAAACGCACGCTCAGTTTTTGATCGTGCTCACGCTTCGCCAGTGTCCATAGACACGGCTCTGTGATCGTTTCATTGTGCCTCCTACGATAGTACACGCGATTGTAGAAAGAGAGAAAAAAGGTTATATCGATTTTCGCCGGAAACTACGTGGCACGTTGGTCGAACGCTCGCGTGTTTGCATCTCGCAATTTTGAAATTGCAAACGCGTCTCTATGTAAAAGCAAGGAAATATAATTAGCTTGCATGTTGCTTATAGAACTGCAAGTATGACATCTATATAAAAGACCTGTTACGAACGATAAAACCGAATAAATGTAATTGTTTCTGGAAGTAAGTTCTGTTTATTTTGTTTTTTGTTTTTTGTTTTTATTAAAGTTTTATTTGTTTTATATAAATAATTTTAATAACGAGAGACAATTTCAATGATATTAAAAACGTGCATATATCTTTTTTTATATATGTATATCACATGCTTTTAAATCATACCTTATTTCAGTCAGCTACAAGCTTTGGAGTCTAATGCATTATTTGCATAAAAACATCGGCAAACTTTCGATATATTTTTCAATTTCCGCACTTTAAGATAGCTCGTCGCCTGGAAAAGCATATACGGATCTGTAGGTTACACTTGTTTTCTTTTATCTCTAGAAATCTCCGAGCTTTCAGGAACCTCAACATTTCGTGCTATATTTGAAACCATTTCTCAAGTATAATATAAAACAAGATATGTATCGTGCGCGTATACGTATTTTTTAAATACATTTTTTGTATTAATTACTAGAATTTATAAATATTGAGCTTAGATTTTCAATTAAAATTCCACGTTGCTTATTGTATTTACATAGTTAAAAACAATATTTTATCTGAAAACGCAAACACAATGTATGTTTTTGTCACTTAACATTCTTTTGAAGAAGGACAATTATAATGCTAAAATTATAAGTTAAAATTATACTACGAGACACATTTAATTTTATACTAACAATTAATAAAATTTATTTTACTAATTTTTAATATGAAATTGTAGATATATATCCTCGTGGTAGCAGAATTTTAGCTTACACATCTCGTATGAAATTAATCAAATGAACAATCGTGCATTTGTATCAATCCATTTTACATCAGTCACTGGTCAATTATTGTACAGCAATGAACATGTATTCCTTAAACGAACAACTGGTACTAGTTTATTGCTAGTAATCAGCAGAATCGGAAGTAGTCTGACATGTGCTCAAAATCATGTCGGCGGATACGCGGGCTATTTGTCAGATTAACGTAATTTACTCTTTAACGCTTGAAATTCAATGGGGTTTCATCGATATCTCGCAATGACGGTGAAATATTAACGTAACGATAGGACGATGTATCATGCTCATTTCGCGAAAACCATCTCATACGCTGAAATGGCGTGTCGAGTGACGAATTGCAAAACTAGATAAACGCTTCGCGCGACATCGAACGCATGGACATGCTCCCTCGTGAATACGCGGCCGCAACATTTACTATCGGCTAGCATTTAATAATTGATTAATCGGATGATTACGAGACGGATCGAATGATAATGCTGCATTATTTAGGGTAATCAACCTACATTATTGAGTGTCTGGCGAAATACGGTTAACGCCATGCATGTTTCAAAGGTGCGATGTAGATTCAGTTGGCATAAAATACGATTACACCTCTCCTATATGTTAACAGTGTGCTGATTAAGATTTAAATTTATAACTGTTTATAACTTTTATTCTTAAACAGATATAGTAATATCTTAGTAGGTATCGTTCACGACTATAATTGTATACTTGTGATAATATATTTCGGACACATGCTTAAAAAGTTCTCAAACTTGTTAATGATATGATAACTATATATTTATAAATTTTTAATTCTGTTGTTTTTGCGAATCTGCAAAATACACAATTTCTTCGAGATAATTTTTAATACCTAATTTGTCAGCTAAATGGTAGATGATGAGAAAAATAATATTACGGTTTCTGCTCATCACTACTATTTCGGATTATGTTATCAAAATTAAGAAAATACACGATAAAAATTCTTGAGAAATATATTAAAATAAAAATATATTTCAATAATACATTTATAACTAATTTGTAAAATATACTGAAAACTCTCCCCTTTTGTTTCGTTAATTAATAAATAACCATATATCTGAAAATGAATTATGCACCAAAACAAAATAAGCTATGTTCGCAGCTGACAATTATTAAATTAATATAATATATTATAATAAATACATGATTTATTTCCTTCTCAAAACAAAATTTAGTTTTGGATATATTTTACGAGTTTAACTTTTCGATTTCTATTTGCAATTCACTTTTATTCTCAATTATTTATTATATACTTTCTCGCTTCTGTCATTATAATTTGAGATAGCAATAGTGAGTAAAGGAGCCTTAATATCAATTCTTAAAGTTAAACACATATACATTGCAAGAGCGATAATAAGAAACATAGTATACGTAACGATCTGTACAATGAGCCTTTTCGCATGTTCGTTAATTTTCTTTACTGACCCTTTACACTTCAAAACTTTTGCACTTTAGCATGCTAGAATTATCGCTCGGCTACTTGCTCGGCCTATGCTTCTGGCTTAACTAAAAAATTTCATTTTTGACCGTGAACAAACTCGTTCCGGCTTAATACGAAAATTTCGCCGTTGACGCGGGATAAAGTTCGCGACACCTCTTAGTCCGACAACCACCCCTCAGTACCTTGGTAAGCCTGTTATTCGGCTACGTACGGTTTAAAAGCAACCGCTGAACCGGATCGCCGTTCGTAAATGCATTGTACGAGGAATAGGTGCACGTACGACGGACGTACGTGGATCATATGGTTCCTATTGTCCCGGTCCCTTGTCACTCCGCGGTATATCCCTTGATACCTGTGGGAAGGCACAAATGCTTTCGAAGAACACCTCGATCTATGTAACCGTCAGCACAACGCTGTGTCCACGTAGAAGACGTCCCCATCAAGCACCCTCGCAGACATACAGCAGCCTACTTTTCTGTCGGCAAGTCTGTCCTCTTTTCCATCAAGTTGCTGTGAATTGAGAGGATATCGAAAGTATCATTCGTATATATCACGTTAATGACACTCTCTAAATATATGCTCGACGTTGAAATTATGAATTATAAATTATTATTTCTATAAGAATTTTAAACTCAAAATAATTTAATGCTTTGATAAATTATCGAATTTGGGTTGAGAAAATAAACACGAGTAAACATGGATGAACAATTAGTTTCAGTCAATGTAAATAGTACCGCCAATATAGTGGTTCCTTTACACTAACGCAAAATGTTTATTTATGTTTGTTTGCTTGGTTTGAATTTGGCTTCACATGTAAAATTCATTATTGAGTAAAGAAAATTAGCCAAAAGCTATGGATGTAGTACAAATTATCCAGAGAACATCTAGAAAGTTTAGTTCAAATATAAAATATTTTTGTTGCAACCGAAATACACCAGTTTGTAGATACTCATTAAATTCACCGGACTTACTTTATGTATGTGGCATGTATAAAATTTTTTAATTATTTTTGAGAGCATATTAATGTTTATATAATATGTTATAACTCTCTTTTAAAAAAATATATATTTGAAAATAACAAGAAGTTAAGAGTTAGATTAATAATAATTAATTTACCGCAATTATTTCAATATTTTAAAAGTAATTATTAAATTATTTTATAAACTCTATAATATTTTACTAGCACATTTCTAAAATCGATGCTATCGGTCCTCTCGAATGATCGTTTGTTCAAAACTTGCCGTTTCGCTCGGTCGCCCTTGGGCGTTGCAACCATTTTACGGCAAATCGCGACAATCTTTCATCCTGCCGCTTGTAAAAAATGGCTGAAATAAACTAGACAATACATCATTGGCCGGGTCACACAATTTTAGATTCTCCAGTCGAATGGTAACTTAATTTAGTTGAAATGTATTATAAATTTTATTAGATATATAAAAATTTGATGAAAAATTTTTAATTAAAGACAATTGTAATTTAAAATTATTACGAATATGTATAATATGATAAATTTAATTTGTTTTAAGACATTACATTAAATCTTTTTGCAATCTATTTTTAAGATTACATATACATATCTATTAATATGAACCTTTTTATGTAACTATATTTTATAATATAGAGATATAATAGTTCAAATTTATTAAATTAAATATAAAAATGACTATTTCTAAATTTATCAGAGCATTTGGCAAATATATAATATATTTAATATTCTAAGTATGTAATATACATAAAATCAGAGAAATAAAATTGACTCAAAAAAGTTTCTTAAATGTAACAAGAATAGACGAGGTTATAAAACAACCAAATTTCAGCTCGTTAAAAATGTGATCATAATCTTTGATTTCATAATTTTGCCTGGTAATTTTCAACTCTTATAACGAATTAACAAAGTTATCTCGGCTTTTTTGTTAAATTAATCTCTCTCCGAATAGCAGCTATTTCTTTTTTAAGTTTCTTTTTCGGAGTTTCTTTTTCGAGTTCATAGATGCACTATCGTTTTGTTCGACTGTATATCGATTGTAACAGCCGATGGCGGCCGCGATTTGTATCGGCAAGTGTGATAAAGTCGGCACGCGTGCCCAGACTTTGTTGTGTATGAGTGTGATAAATTAGTCGGGCCTTCATAAACATTTCACAGCTGTTGCCGACACATCCAGAGTCTACCCCAAACCCCTATCGGTACACCTCTATGTTGCAGTCACCGATCCCTTTCCTCGCCTATCGTATCTCATGTATTGTCCTGCATCCTCGTATCGGACAGAGAGGAAGAATGTGACACCATTCGATACTTTATAGCTGCGGTTTGATTGGTGCCAGTGAATTTTTTCCGGTCGGCTCGCGACGGGTGCGAATGGAATCCTCACGATATGATCAACGGATGTGTAATTTATCGACTGGAAGATTGGAAGCCCACCGCAATAGATATCGACCGTTCTGTTGGAGAACGCATTGTATTCAATAGCTTCGGTTCATAAGGTTTCCTCAAAGAACTTCATTCTCTTTGCTATGAACGCGGGATTTCCAGAAGTTCTGCAAATGTCAGTGTTTGCAGATTATTGCAGCTCATTAAAGCATGGTTGAATACACTTAAGTCCGACTCTGTATGAATCGAAGTTGAAATGAATCGCAGCAATCGGTTTAGTTAATTAATTCTGGTTAGCATTCCGATCTATATCGTAACTTCAATTATAAATGAAAGGGAATAGGATTTAGTCAATTAGGAGGAGATCTAACTGATATTAATGTAACCCTTAATTAACTGACATCGATATCACCAACTTTTATCTCTGAATTATATCTTTCGTTGTAATATAGAGAATAGAAAATTAAATTTTAGTTATATATTTGTGATTAATATCAATTGAATTTGATCAAAATAAGTCTCGAATATAATTTTGCTTTGTTGTGATAAAATACATTTCAAACTTGTGGATAACGTCCTACGGGACAAAAATTATCGATTCTCGACATTACATACGTAAAATTAAGTACGATGTTGCAAGAAAGAGGACAATGCCAATTAGCGGCATGCTGGTAGAAGAAAATTGCGCTGGGAATTAGTTAATCGCGAATGGAGAACGTTTTAAAAACATTTTCATCCCTGGGGTTCCGTAACGGTCGACATCGAGATACGCTACTGGCCAGCTGGCTGGGATTAAGTCCGTTTTCCTCGGTTGTTAATGGTAGGAAAAGGATAGAGTTGTGAAGGAAGAAAGTATACGTGAAGGAGTTGGAACGACGAGTAGTTCGAAAAAGAGAAAGAGAAAGACAGATACTTTGTCGTTCGAATTGGAGGCGAAAGTTCTGTTAGAACCAGGTCGTAATTCTCGCCGAGCGTTTGCAAAGGGACCAAAGAAAACGACTAGCTCGCAAACGGGAAAGAACGAAGGGCGATGGTAACCTAACTCTCTAACACGTTCCACGTAACGAGCTGTAAATCGTGTTTATGCTCTACGATTTATTTTCTGGATAATAATTATGAGGATATGATGAAAACATAAGAATGCAAAGACAGAGTCAGAGCGAATTTTACAGAATTAGAATTTTCCGTCTTTTAAACAATTTTTAGAAAATTTTAAACTTTTATTTATATGAGAAACGTAAGAAGTATTTGTTAGTATTTATATATCCTAAATATTCTATTCTAAATTGTATTTTAAATATTTTTATATCGTTCAAAATAGTATTATATAATTGATCTTTCAAAATATATAAAATAAAATTAATTTACTATGCTACATAATTTTTAAATAGAAAAATATATTTAAATATTTCTCTTCGAGAGTATAAATTAAAAATATCCGCATTCTTCTTTATTTTATAAAAATTGACTGTGAAAAAGCATTTAGCTAATTAAAACATATTGTTGGTACGCAAATACATGAGAATACGCATTCTCTACTGTATATTATATGATTAAATTTTGGAAAGAAGAATGCAGTGGAAAATGTGAAATGTGCATCCGTTGCTTTATAATACGTAATTACCAAAGGCTGCTACAAAAGTTGAGCAAACTCACGGCGTAACATTCGTGCTTTTTGACCAGTCTTATTTTGGGAGGGAATAATTAGTAAAACGAAAATCGACGCAATGGGATATAACAGGGGCAACCGAAACAATGTTCTTAAACCGTCCTTCCGGACCGGAATTCTGGCCACATCCGCTGCCTCGGGTCCGGTGTAACGCAGACCTTTGCGCGCACGCACACACGCTTAAATTTGCATGCAGTTCCCGTATCTATGAGGCGCCATCCACATACCAAAATATAATCCGGTAGATTGTAATAGGCACGATATTAAATTTAGTTTGTCCGGAAACTCGGCAGTAAGCACACAGTCCGGGCATTAACTTAAACACCACTGTTAAGCCGCGTAATTAATTATCGTCGGTTTGCTTATATACATATTCCTAGGTCCGAGCGCGCGTTTCTACTTCACTAATTACAATACAATAATCAGGCGCCGCGATTTCCTCGAAAGGAAATGCAAATAGTACTTAACTCTTTTGATGAACTAATGTGCCTTTAAAATTATATTGACGTTGATGTATTTGACATTCATATTTATTCTCAAAAAATAACGTACGCTAAAAACTTTGATAATTTTTTTTTCAATCAATTTATGTTTATAGTTTTATGAACCAAATTAATTATAGAAATAAAATAGTGCAGATTGCTCTGATTTAATACCAGGACGAAAAATTCATCAGCTGACCCCATTTTTTTTCAATTTTTAAAGAATTTGACAATAATTATATCGTGTAAATTTATATATATATTGGATAATTTTTGTTATAAGATCAGATATTATATTTATAAAGTTTTTTACGGTTACTTAAAGCGCAAGAGGGACAATCTTTTAGTGAAACGAACGCTGGAAAGGGAGTAGGATGCATCTGTCGTAGACTTTATCAAATCATTCCGGTGGCAGACATAGGTCGCCTTGGTAAGTAATTCGGGAATCTGTTCCTCGTTCATTCGTTTCCTTTCAATGGAGTTGCTACTTCCGCCTTTGTCTATCTCATTCTCTTGTCCGTCCCATCCCCATGTGCGTCCTTGCGAATCTTAGGGTGTCAAAGTCACCGACCCTGCAAATGCTGCCGAAGCGAAAACCTTACTTTCGTTATATTTCGATAAGTTCCTTAACTATACAAGCTTGCGTCGGAGTTCGGCTACCAGTAGAAGGATCGTTGATGCTTTTAGAAGATTAATTTGTACACTGCTGTTTTGCTTTAAAGCATCGATAAGAATAGGTGTTTATCAGAAATTCTCTGAAAACATTTCAATTAAGAAAATCGGTGAATCTTCATTTACTTGTATGAATCTTAGAGTATTCTCTACACTCAAAAGCTCTTTCTTTTTACCTTTCGACGAATCGTCTTCGCTTCAATTTTTATAATTAGAGACTGTAGAAAAGTTTGATTCGTCATTCGATTTGTAAGATCTTCATAGATCACCTTTTGATTATTATGATTTGCTTTGACAGGAAATATCCATTTTTCATATAGGGAAAATTCATATCGTGAAGTACAAAATTCAAAATAGAAGATTCCCTTTAGAAAGAAGAAAATTTTTTGAGAAATTGTTTCCTGAATCTTCTTTATTGTTGCAGTACAAATCAAATCTTTGAGAAAAACACGCATTGAAAATTTGACACTTTTCATTTTATTTTCAAGCAAAATATTAGAGTACATTACATTAAATCATTAAGTAATAAATGATAAATTTAATTCTCCACCAAAATCTCTTGAAATCTCTTAAATTTTTTCGAACTATAATAAATAAGCAAATTGTAAATGAACGTTTGAATGATTTTATAACGTTTTTAACGTAGTACCATTATTTTCACATCTTACGTGTATGCGGGAATTCATGCTGGTAAGAGAATTAGGAAGAGCGTTACAATGCTTTTACAACGTGTTACTATCTGCGAACTGACAGGGGACGCGTTTCCATGGATTTTGGGTCGCTTCTAAGATGTCTCGTAAATGGTACCTTGGAGGCCAGTAGTACTAACCTGTTCTTGTCCGGCCTCTTTCAGAGTGCCCTAAAGTGACTTAACTTATGCTGATCCATAGAAAGCTCCGTTCCCGACACGAACTATCCTCTACAATCATAGTGTTAACGACAATTACTGTGCACTTCTGACATGCTGTATGCCTCTTTAGATATTATGGATACATAGATTGGATATTATATATATCAAAGGCTGTTACATTTTATTAGATACTCGTAGGTTGATAATAATAAAATATTTTGATATTTTGTCGTAAAATCAGTTCCTTACAGATGGATTTATACATACATTTATACATACATAATTAAAGATAATGGTTTCCTAAGAGCATCTGCATTTAACTTATAAATTAATTTATATTATAAAATGCGTTAATTACTTCACAAGGTTTTCTGAAAAGCTTCTTAATTCTTTTCAAGTCTAGAAAGCAACCACAGCACTGGTCTTCTTCTTTTACATTGATAGTAATTAATCGATCGGAAATTTGGCATAAGCTTCTTAACGTACGAAATGGGTCTGCTTTCAATTAGCTTCAACAAAGCTAGGTCGAGCTTTTAAAGACTTAACTTTAGGAAATTAATATTTTAGTTGCAACAATTTTATTTTATTATATTTTACTGTTTTAAGTTTAAGTTTTATTTAGGAATAATTATTTATTTCCCTATTATTTCATGCCTTTGTATTCGCCATTATACTTTTATTTTTATATCTTATCTATTGTATATTTTATATTCTCATAAGATAAACATAAATGGACTAAAAGATAAACATAATAAGATAAATCTGACTTCTCAAAGAAAATGATGAGTTATTTTTATGAGATTTGCTCTATTTTCTGTTGGCTAGGACTGTGTTATACAGAATTTTATCACAGTGTCTAATTCTAGTACCATTAAAATGCACTGGCATGGAATCCAGTGAAACGCGGTTTTCCGCGGACGGAGATCGCAAATGACCTACTTCGTGTCGTTTCGACGGTTATTTATGACTTCGGCCTGAGGCAAGAGCAATCACACGTTAATCGAGTTTATGTATGTTCGCCCACATTACTCGCGTCAATTCAGTTTTGAATACGACTAGCATGTATGGTAAATGCATCTTTCAACCTATAAAATACTTTACGATAGTTGTAAAAAAGTTTGAATGTGTATATTAAATACTTATTCAAATATTTTCCTACAATAATTATTAGTGGTCATGAATAATTGCCGTATATTAAAACTGTTATAATTGCAGTGCGACATATGAAGCAGTAATTTTAAACTTTTTCAAATTTTGTTCTCTCAGTTTTATAAATTCACCTTCGTATTTCTGCTCTTTTTTAATATTTAATAATTATCAAGAAATGTATGACAACTATCGGGAGAAATAACGGAAAAATAAAATTGTTAAAATCATTAAAATTGCTGAAATTTTTTATTTGATAAAAACTAACCATAAAATAATACAATAAAATATCACGGGTCCTGGTTTGAGAATTTCAGAGCTTTACAGTTGTGTATCGTTTATTCACATTATTTTGTGGATAAATGATACATTTACTATTGAAAATACAATGATATAATCCATTTTATCAGTGTAATTCAATTGGCAAAGATATATAAATTTCAATATTAAGTGAAAATCGACAGATGAAGTGTTAGACATAAATGAGTGGAAAATGGCATATTTTAGGAGTGGTTAAGGCAGATCTTCATGCTATAAATAAGTGTTTCTTGTGAACTTACACAATTTCTAGTTCAAACAAACTGTGATTCTCTCGATTTTCATATCGAGAATGCTTATCAATTCTATTATCGACTATCGAGGCATATGATAATATTAATCACAACAATCAAACATAAATTTTATTATAAACTTGATCAATTCTTATTGGCTAAGTTTAAACATATCTTAAAAATAGTAACCACATTTCATACGATCAAGAAAGAAACTATGAGTTATGTATAAAAATAGAATTATTTATGACGTAAAAAGTTATTATATCGCGATGTGGGCAAAACTAGTCCGTTTGCGACTATCGTGATCGTAGCGCAGAGTCGCCCCGCATTCGCTTTAATCTCACTGAAAATCCAATTAAACTACTTTGCGATTGCGGCGCGTCCCAGCAGCGTGCCGGTTTCCGACATACACGAAATTCGTAACTCGCGCTCTGTAACTTGTTTGCCTCGGCTTTTGGTCGCCTATACGCGCTCTATTACGTCGAAATATACTGCCGTCCGAACGTCAAGCTCCTCTACAAATTGATACCGGACAACGTTTGTATCCTAACAACGACGTTGACGTTGTCGATACGTTCCGCCATTGCTGCGGCCTTCGTCAAATCGGTCAATACAGTGCTTGATAAATTGTGCGATAAAAAGCGTCACTGCCTCGTGTTGATTACGTCTTCGACATTTTTGCAATAGAATTTTCACAGACATGGTCGTCAATTAAAAGCATCCTCGCGCGTAACTTAATAAAATGAAAAAGGATATTTAATGTATGTGTGTATTATTGAATATAATAAAATCTACATTATTATTATTATTCGGAATATCAGAATACTTTTTATGAAAAAATTTTCAATAGTGTTGTAACATTTCGATAGTAATTCGTTGAAAGATAAAAAATATTTCAGAATAATTTGATTAATGATACCTAATAAATCATATATTTGTTAGGTATCAGTTTTTGTATTTAATTTAATTAACTATTCTAATAATCGTGCTATTTTATTCGAATTTATTTAATCCAAAATGTAGTTCATTTTTTACTAATAATTTTTGAAAAGAACTTTCTTCTCTCTGATATTTGACAACTTCGTAATGTGAGATTTTTATTCTACAAAAATTATTTATTTTAATTTCTTAAAGTTTATATTTTTTATTTTTTTTTTTGGTCATATTAACCCAAACAATATAGTATAGTAAATTTAAACAGAACCGCAAGATTTTAAGTCTAGTTTTCTCTCTTTTTAAATTTAATAACAGTATAAACTTATGTTATTGAAAATATAATATTTTTGAATTTAGCAAAAAAGTAGAGTCTCTTTTATGTAAATAAAATATTCCGTTTACAATTTTACCTAAAGATTCATGCATATATAAATCGAGTATGTATACTTTGTTTTTATTTGTGTCCTTTCATATATACTTATAACAGAGTGTAGATTTACCCCCGTGAAAGGGACAAGGATTAGTCCGTTTTGCGAAAACACGTACGGCGTTTCGTTCAACGAAGGAGAACGTACGTAATCCGCGAGAAGCTTCTATTCGATTTCGAACGAGAGCCTCGGGCAAGTCCATCTTGAAATCTCGTCTATATGCGCATCCCTCTCGAGTACTTTTCTTTCAAGATTTGTTTTTATAATGCCATAAAGTACGATTCTACTTTTTCCACCTTCTTTCATATGTTTTATTCTCACATTGATACGTCTCGTTTTTCTAATTATAAAGAGCGAAAGGAAATGTAAAAATTTCACGAAGGCGGCAGGCAGCAAGAAAAGTGAATTGAGAAGAATGGCGTATCGGAAAAGACGTGGAGTGGCGTAGCAGCTCGTAGCTCTCGAAATTTTAAATGTTACCTTCTCCTCTTACGGCCTCTTAAACCGCCAAGTACCGGTTTACTTTGCACCTTCCGGCTCTTTAAAGCAAGCCGGGATACCTTTTTACGGAAAGCACGTGAAAATAGGAGCCGTCGAGACCGGCGAAGAGACTTTAGAAAGAGACAGAAACAAAAATATCCGATAGACTACAAGAATGAAAAACTTCTTGTGGCATACCTCTTATCTTCAAGCGCTGTTACGTCCAAGTTTTTTCATCTTTGTGAAAACCGACTAAACCATCATAAAAGTCATTCGTAATTAGTCAGAATTTAAAAATTATTATTCTTTTTTAATAAGAATTGCGTAATTTATATTTAAATATTTGTCGTTTTTTACTGTATATATTATAAAATTAATTTTATTCACAGTTTAGGAACTAGTATAAAGAGTAAACAAATGTAAATTTACCGATAAAATCTTTTATTTCTACGTGAACGATACACGATTTTATATTGAAAGGACCGAATAATTGGAGAAATCATGCAGCAAAATATATAAAAGCTTGCGAAACTTTAATCAATTGATAGACAGTGCACTTTTTATGTTAATGTAAGATTTATAAACTTTGTAAAATATATGACAAGCGATTGAAAGGCTCCATTTTTTATAAATCATAAAAACTACAAACACATATAATTCAATATGATTAAATTTTAATAGCTTTATAATTATTTTCAACTTTGCATATATACTGGAACAAATTAAAACAATAAAGAGAAAACTTGTTTGAATTTGTTAATATCCGTACCATCAATGTATGAAAGTTTAATGCTATCGAAGCATCAGCGAAGCTGCAGCAATTTTAGTATCCTTAGCTCTTTCCCGCCTCGGAGAACCCTCTTGGAAAGCTGGCCGGTGCTTCTCCAACCATCGGAAATCGTGGATTACTGTCCTCTTTTCGTTGTGTAAGAATACCACGGTGAACTTCCGCCGCGGCGAAAGAAAAATAGATCTCGTCGGATACGATCCCCAGAGAGATAACTTTTATATTTATCAAAAAAGGACTTCTCTCTCTCTCTCCCTTTCTCTATTTATCTATCTATCTATCTATCTATCTAGCTATGTATCTATCTATCTATCTATTTATCTATCTATCTGTCTATACATGCGCTATCTTCAATTCTTCTCTTGTTTTTATTTATATTTCTAGAAATACTTTGAAAACTGCATGATGCCATGAATATTGTTTCTTTTTTTCCGTTTTCTCTGTATGTTCAATCATGAAATTCATTTAATCTTAGAATGCTATCGCTATTGAGTGATACAGTATTGCTATCGGTACATTTTAAGTACAAGAATAAAGGCTGCTCTTTTATTAATATAACACAAGTTTTTCATACATTTCATTCTTTTAATAATAAAATATTTGCAATCTGACTTCGCTCACTTAACGTAAAATTTACGTAGTATTTTACAGGAGATTAAGTATACCACAAATATAAAAACAATTTGACATTACAAAATAAACATAAAATATATAGTACCTATAGAAATCTTATCTTTTATTCTAGATTAGATAAAAAATATTTAGACACATTGTTAGTGACATATTTTTTAAATTTTATATTTATACAATTTTTTAAATGCATTTTAAAATATTTATACATTCTAATTTCTAAAATATGATTTACGTTTAATTTACATATTGGAACTAATCTGTTGAAATTTTGATTTCAAATAATAATAATAAATAATATTTTAATATCATTTGATTAATATTGTGCTTTAAATCCGTCGAGTTGCTGTGTACCGCAATAATTAAAAAAAAGAAACCATAAAATTGAATTGTCTTGAGAGCGTCGTTACATCGCAACGGTTACATTGCATGAATTTACAGAAGCGTTACAGTTATACCGCAACAAAGAAAAGTGCACAGGAAGAAGACTCGATTATTCGGTCTCACGATCTCTCTCGCGCGTCATCGTTCCGCCCGATTTTTCTCTCCGGCGTAGAATGCAGGTGAGCGCTGTAAACAACAGCGGGTTATGCATTTACATATTTGCATTAACAAAACGGATAGTCTGATTTGCATGTTGAGCGCTTTCATCTTTTTTATTTAAACGAGCCTGGGATATATAAACCCTCTCAAAACGCGCTTTACTCGTCCCCACCCGGGGATTTCATGCGCTTCGAACAGTGACAGGCTTTATCCTATCTCGCCATGGTAATTAAAATCCATTAAACATAAAAATAATATGCCATTTACTGACGAGCAAATGGATTTTTGTACTTTATAATTATCGCACAGTTATTCCGTAATTACATACAATCACGAAGTGTCTTACGATGCAAATTACTTGATGCTGCGTTTTCTACGATCGTTTAAACACGCTTGAACGCGTACAGGAAAATTCGCAAGCATGCGATCTCGTAAATCTGTCCATCTCACATTCGTTGCGAACGTTATGCATCCCGGAAGTTTTCGAGTCGTCGTACCTGCGGGGCTTCGGCTGAATGGACGCATCGATCACGTATTCCGAATGCGCTTTCCTCCTGCGAAGAGCCCTCTCTCGACGGGCTCTTCCCGCGCTACCGATCACAAATCGATCCATCAACCCCTCGCGAGTCACGAATACTGACGCGAAAGATACTTCGTCGAGCAACTATTGGCTCGCTTGGCAACCAAAATGGACACCACGCGTTACGCATATAACCCACGTCACGATAACTTTTGAAATAGATAAAAAATGTGATCGCATTGAACTTTTCTTTTTAGACTGGAGCAGAAATAAAATTTGCACAATGCAAGCGCTTGATGAAGTTGAATGAAATTCTTCGCGTCTTTAAGTATCTTTCAATTAGGATACAAAGAAAGAGAAAGAGAGAGAGAGAGAGAATAAACGGATAAATAAACACACACACACATACACACACACACACACACACACACACACACACACACACACACACACACACACATATATATATATATATAT
>Ga0157364_1000650_pt1 | contig 25402 bp, 13 predicted proteins | sample AttsexASBM2_FD_111476 | JGI IMG/M metagenome (GOLD analysis project Ga0157364, IMG submission 111476) | Fungus gardens microbial communities from leaf cutter ant in Ribeirão Preto, State of São Paulo, Brazil - Atta sexdens ASBM2 | ecosystem: Host-associated > Fungi > Mycelium > Unclassified ... | reverse complement strand
TCTCTCTCTCTCTCTCTCTCTCTCTCTCGTCGCGAGCGTTGCTGAAATGTCAGCCATAAATTTTCGTAAATAAATGCGTCACAAATGTTTCCTCGCTGTTTTACCATTTATTAACATAAAACAACGTTAACCAATGCTACTGATGACGTGGTTGGGATCTCGCGATTGTTACATTCTGCCATACATGTCATGATTACGCAAAAGGAAACATAAGAAAAAATCCATTCTATTACAGAAGTATTTTCTGTATTTTTCATGTATGACAACGACATTAATAGAGATAGCAGTTACATTCGATTTATTGTTGTTTTCCAGCGCCGATTCTGCCGCAGGCTACCGCACAAGGGCAAATTGAAAAATTTCTAATTACGTTGCCGCTGCGTGCGATACACCGTTATGAATTTATACCACAGTCATTATACCGTCGGTTGAGTTCGCCAATCGCCAGCAGTGCTGTAACGTGGCTAAACCCGTACGATGCGCTTTTTGCTTCAATGAAGTCCACGTTAACAAGTTCCATGACGCAAACCGGACGTTATCTACTTGCATTAAGTAGCACTAAATGCGCGAAACAGTACTTGACTTGAAATTAATAGTCACGGATGTTATAATGCTTCTACTTGTAGTGCGTAGCGTAATGGCTTTATACTTGCTAGAAACATTTACTTGAATTACGAGATTATTTGTTGACTACAATTTGTGCATATGTACAGCAAATGCGGCTCTTATTGAATGCTCGGTATACAGTCATATAGTAAGAAATTGATAAATTTCGGTTGAGTTTTATTTCAACTTTCTGCATTAAACGAACTATGGTATTAAGAAAAACTTGATAATAAGAAGGTTAATAAATATGACAATCTACCGATCACTGTCGCTTCTGCCGCGTTATTAAGTTTTAACGGAGATCGGCATGAAGATCATTGGGGGAATCATCATGTTCGACCGATCGGATTCAGCCGACCGAGGAAGCATATTCGCAAAGCGTTTTTTACTGCTATAAGCTCGCCGAGCGGACCATTACGCCGGGCGGGGATCGGAGGTGTACGCCTTTTTTGTATCCAAATAATTTGCAATCTACCGCGTGGCACAGAACATTATTACGAAACATTGTAATTAGCTCGCAACTCCCCGGGCTTTTTTCGATGGCGTATCTCCGAGACGATGAGTGCCGCTGTTGCACGCGGGTGTGCCCGTGCCGCCGTGCCTTCACGTGGATCCGGATAACTTGGCGACTCTCCGCGAGAGAAAGAGAGAAAAAGGGAGGTAGTTACTGGCGGAGGTTCGGACGTGAGGTGATTGATCGGTTCCAATATAATGAGTGCCGATAATGACCGACACGGGACAAGACCTGGCGCGAACGGAAAGCGATGGGTCCGTTTGATAGGGAGTCCAAGGAGAGAGAGGATGCAATCCTGACTCTTTCGAGTCCGATGCACTCACACGTATGTCGTATGTACCACGTCGTAGACGCTCGATATCTACGCACACACATTTGTGCGTATATGCATGTCGGTGATTTGACGATTAGAAAGAAACTTTTACAGATAAAGAAAGACCTGTGTGCCTCAAATCGATACTCTTCTTCTTCTTCTTCTTGGGATCAGAGCGCGTGTCGCCGCTTCGAATTCGTTCAGAGACTCCTCTCTTTAGCGTTTTTTCAATCGTGAAGTGTTGCTCCGAGAGTAAATTAATATATTATATGGTAGTTATCAGGACGGGATCCATGTCTGTATGATGAATCTCTTTCTAATGGAGATATCTACGGTCGCGCGATCCGCTCATCATATCTGTTCGTTAGAGAACAAACATATAATTATTTGATTACGATAATAAGAAGTGACCTGTTTAGATGACCATATATTGTATTATTCATTCGGAAATTAATGTTCGCTAAATACAATTTATTATGAATCTACACTTATATATGCTAATGAAGCATATCTTCTTGGAGCAAATAAATAGAGCTTATATGGATGATATTCATGGCTAATATTCAGTCGATTCTTATATTTAAAGCTATCTTAAATATAAGATTTTAAAATGTTACGAACTAATCAGCGGGCCGCATTAGCATCTTAAGGTATTTGAGATAATCTTGAAATAAGAACAGACTATGAATAATCAGCTCAGTCCGTTTTTTATAAAACCGTCTTAAGTAATGTCTTAAAACGCTAGTACAATTGTCTGATTGATTTATCATATTTTAAGACTGTACTTCTAAGACAATCTCATTTGATAAGAATCGACTATGAATACTGGTCTATAACTCTCTTTCCTGGATCTGCATGTGTATCAAAAATCGCGAAATGTTTGATTTTTGACTTAACATTATACCCGGTCTTACTCCAACCTTTTTTTCTCTGCTACCGCGTAGATCACCGAGAGCATATCGAGCCATAGATCGGGACCCGCTTTCTTTTGTCGGCCATCGGGCACTTGCTACTCAAGAGAGATGACGTGTCAATTTATTCTTTGTTCCTTTCGTCGCGCACCTCTTTACTTCTGTCGCTTTCGGTGAATCTCCCTTCTTGGCGCCGATGTATGTGTAGATGGCGAGAGAGAGAGAGAGAGAGAGAGAGAGAGAGAGAGAAAGCGCGAAAGAGAGGAAGCCGGCGTTGAGTGGAAGCGGGACGGATCTATCTACCGGTTGTTATCTAGTGACGCGCCGGGGATTACGTTTGTACAATTCGCCGGCGTGGATGATGTTGTCGCCCATGGTGTCGGTGTTATCTCGACACGGGAGGGCACTTACCTGCTGATAACCGTACCACTCATTCCTTCCTTCTTGCGCGCACATACGCACTCGCTTCGTTACATTCTCTCCTCTCTCTTCCTTCCTTTTCTCTTTTCCCGCGGAGGAGGTCCTTCTACATAGTCTCTTTATTTATTCTTTCGGCCTATATCCCTCGTTCCGCGGTATTCACCGCGAATTCCGCTCGGACCTTCGGCCTCCACGAATCCGTTCGCCGCACATTCGATTTTTACCTTTACCCTAATTTGTATGGTGTCACGAGTGGCACCCGGGTGCATTCGTAATTAGCTTTTGCAACGATCTCGTGTCGTTTCTCCCGGAGATGTCTCGAAACGGTCGTTATTAATCCGTATGTACGCCTCGACATTTCACTCAATGCGGTGCGTTTCATTTTAGCCTTTAGCGTTTTTCAGCTCTCCTCGCGAGAGCATCTCCGTTGAAAGGCGGGATTGTTTATTGATACATACGTAAAAATTAGGTAGCTTAGTCGATAACTCTAAAGCGCTCTGTCTGTACGTATTTATCAGCTGCATTATTAAGTGCACTCTTCTCGCGCCGCATAATATATTCGCACCGCAGAAACCGCTTCGCCTTATTCATTTTCATCCGATCTCCCGCACGACGTAATGTTGCCCCCTGTCTTAAGTCGTCGCTTTCCTGTATTCAGCGCGACTGCCAGTTCGAGCCAGATATCTCCGAGCGAAGTCTGAAAGAGGACGGGCGAAATTGACGAGAGTAGTGAGGCAGACAAGGATGCAAAATAAAAATAGAGGGTCCCTAGTGCCGCGCGCACTAACACTCCCGGCGGGTAATGAGACGAGGAGAGTTTATCCCCCCGTTCTTCCTCCTCCGCCGTTCTGTTGCAGCGCGGATGCTGTTTATGCAAATGCAACCACGAATCACGTCCGGTGGCAATCGCTCCGGGAATTATGCCGGGATCGGCATGGAATGATTATTCCGTGGCGCTAAACTCATCTCACTTCGTGGCCCGGCAATTCGGGGTCCGCCGACAGTCGCTGGCATTATCCGCGGCGCGCACTACCCTATTTAATTCAAATAGGCTGCGATGTGCACGCAACACATCAGACTTTACACGCATGACTTTCTTATTCTGCTCAATCGTTGCACATGTGAACGAAATCCTGAAATTTTCGGGTAACATTGAACTCTTCTTTCAGGAATTCTGAGATACATGCATCTTCTTCCATTACGAAATAAGAAAGCTATTAGTCGTCCCATATTTTTCTCTTTAATTTTTTTAAATTAATTTTTAACTGTTACTCGGTCTCTCGGTCTCTTTTATTTTTATCATTTCTTGTTACGTTTCTCGCTTACATAAAATCAAGAACAATCAATGATAATTAACGCCGTAATTGAAACCTTTTTATAAAAATTATAAAAAAAAAGAAGCAGCCTTTCGAGCACGTTCTTTCCGCGCAGGACCTCCATAATTTCATCGCAATCGTATCTCTACATTTGCCTTATATTATCCCCAATTAAGGTCTCGCTCGACATCCGCCCTGTGTGCCATTACCAATTAAGGTTCCGGTCCTCTCCGGAGGAACGAAATATGTACGTAGATCGCAACCGCGGATGGGTGGAACGACAAAGGGTAGGCCTCTGACGGGAACTTTTCCGTGCGAGATGGTGGAGAAGAAGAACAGACTTTACCGCAGCGCGGTCGTGGCCCATTAGGGACTATCGGGAGTCCAGCGATCCGGGGCATAAACATGCTTGACACCTCGCCAGCTCGTGGTAATGCGTTCGTAACTCCTGACAATATCCTGGTATTCTTCTCTCTCTCTCTCTCTATTCTCTATCCTTTTACTCTATATTTCTTTTCTTCCTCATCAACTTTATTTTTTCTTTATGAGTTTTTTACGGAATTATCTTTTTTATCATCTCTTACCTTTGTACTGCCGACTGAAGTCCGCGATATTCAGTATCTACACACAGGGTGCTTCTATAGATATTTTTATTTGGAGAAATGATAATGCTTATATAGAAGAAAAGGCTGAAATCTATATATACGGAATTTATAAAAATTTAATTAGATTTGAATTTGCAAATTTAATTAAATTGTTTATATTTTACATAAAATGTATATTTAAAATATAAACTTTTTATATTTTATTACAAAATGTGTAAAATATAAAAGATCTTTCATATATTTTTCACGGATTTTTCATTTGAGTAAATGATTTTTTTTGTTGACATTGAATTCAATAAAAATAAGATTTCTTAACTTAAGTATATTAGTGTCTTAATATATTTTGATAATGAATACATTGTTAGAAATGTAACCATGAGCTTCCTTTACATGTAAATGAAGCTCGTGTTACGAATGAAATTAAAAGTAATAAATGATTTAACTGAAAATTAAGTTACAGTAGTTACTTAAATATAATGATGTACATTTTAAATTTATAAAATTTTATGTACATGTGCACCAATATACTTTTTAATTGGAAATACATTAAATTTAATGTAATGTCATAAAATTAAATTCAAATTGTGTAATTTAAAAATTAATGAAATTTAAGAACATTTCTAACGAAGTGTAGATCGAAGGGAGATTAACTAGCAATGTTCTAAGTAGATTAATGTTGCAAATCTCGATATCGAGTCGATTAAAAAGCTCTCTTTGTATATTACAATACGATTACTACCAAGTAAAAATACATATCTCTACCAAGATGGCGTGTCACAGTGTGGTCGTAGTATCAGTCACAGTGGACGAGATCGAAGAGGCGGCAAAGTGTACGATGTAACGAAGTTCAAGATACATTGAGATGTAAGATTTTCGGCCGAGGCTAATAGCGACATTATTCATTTCGCTCGACGTTTCTGATACACAAATGGAGGCATCAATAACGACCGAGGTGAGAGCGAGATAAAGAGAAATTCTTACGGCAAAGTTGGATGAAGGCGAGTGAGAGAGATCGAGTGTTTGTGAGATGGATTCATCGGTCATTGCGCCAACCTTCAACGCTACCAGACTTTGGGTGGAAGTGTTTTAGTGTTTAGGAGAATGCGAGGATAACGCGCGGGATTAATTCAGATTCCAACGTGCGTTTGTCCATTTCTTTTTCTGGGATGTATACATTACTTTCTCAAAGAACACCTGGTAATATTACGCAATTGAAAAGCCGGGATAAATGAGTACCGAAAGAATTTACTTCCTCGACGTTTTTTATGTAACCCGCTGTCTACTTAATCCGTTTCTCTTCTTCCTCCGTGTCTATCGCAAATCATGATCAATTGGAAAAAAAAATCTTGATTTTATCTTGTCGACAGATCTTTATTGCCTTCGCGCCTAAATGACTAAACCGATAGTTTAGATCGCGCATCTACAAATTCCTAATAAATAAGCATCAACGCTGAAGTGATTGATTTTTTGGTATCGAAATTATTGTACATGGAAAAAATGATTTTACTGAAATATCTCACAATTTAAGTAGATATAGATATCTGAAAATAATTTTGTTGATTTAAAATAATTATATATAGGAAACTCAAACATGATGAGTTGATGATGATGAGGATGATGATGATGATGATGATGATGATGATGATGATGATGATGATGATGCAAAAAGTGTTGACACTCTATTATAGCAAGTTTGAGCGTTCTATATAATTATTTTGATGGTTCAGTCAATTTTGTTTTCAGATCTATATCTAAGTTTTTATATATTTTAGCAAAACCGTTCTTTCCGAGCACGAATTTCAATATTTGTTTCGTTCTGTAAATTCAACGCGAATTTCAAATTATTGGCATGAAGCAATATTGCTGTAACGCGAAATCATTGATTTTTCGCAATCTCGCGTTTCGAAATTGGCTCGTTAAATCTGGAACGACGACAGTGGACGTCGGGACACGAAATGATGTTAAGTAGAACAGAGAAAGTGAAGAACACGACGGGATCGGGGTGTATATATATATATATATATATAATATCCGCGATTCTACAATTAAAAAATATTAAAATTACGAGTACTTAAATTCTCAACTATGTAGCACATGTGATAATTGCGATAACTTGTTATTACAAGTTTTATCTTCGGATCCTCTCGAAAATTATGCTTAAACGCAACGAATGTATATGTCGTAAAATTAAAAGAAATGGAAATCGACAGTGAAAGAAAGCGAGAAAAAAAGAGGGAAGGAAAGAGAGAGCGAAACGCGCGACAAAGAGAAGAAGATTGAAATGGAAATTAAGATTGAAATGGTGATATAACGGATCGAGAGATCGCAAATTAATTACTCGTAAATCGCAATCAAATTATGGCGTATATGCATCGGTGAGCACAGAAGAGGAGGAGGAACTGCAAATTCTCTTTCTCCAAAGGATCGTCATTACGTCCAATCACTGATTCGACTTCGTTAATTTTATGTTTAATTATGCGAAAGTCCGAGTTGTCTCTGTTCTTCGCTATCAGTTTAAACTCTCGTTCGCGTCTTAACTGCTAATTTTTTAATGTTCCGCACGGATAAAGGTACACGGTCGGAGATCCAAACTGCGCTTTAAGTGCCCTCCTTAAACTCGACGGCCGTTCTTCTTCTTGTGATTAATGCTGTAAGAATCAATAGACTCCCGTTTTTCATCGACTGCGATTTATATGCGCGTTCGCGAGCTTACGACTGATTATGACGCATCTATAATGAAGAATCGCTTGTAAAAGTTTGCCGCGCTATAACACGGGCATTATGTATGATACATTGCCTTTTGAATTTTTCCGCGCGCTTAGCTTTTTTTTTTAGCAAGAAGAATCGCCACAACACGAAGAGTGATTCTGGCTTGTCAAGTAGAAAGCGTTGTTGGAGTACCGTCCGTTCCAATTCCATGCGGTTCACGTACTTATGTACATGAGCAACATATCCTCTATCGTGTTTATTTGAATATCTCTGTATTCTTTGTATCTATTTTTGTAGAATCTTCTTCCATTTCTACACTTTGATAAAGTTTCCGTAAATTTAACATTTATTTTTAAAAATTTTATCAATAAGAATTGTTTGCATCCACAATAGCTCTACTTAATATGTTTTAGAAATAGTTTTACTGATTTAGCTTAAAAAAAAAAAGATACAAAGTCTAAGTAAAAACGCGTTTTCTTAATGATAAAGATTAGCTACACTGAGAAAAAAATAGCCTAAATTTAAATAAATATTTATTTGAATACTGTCAACTAAACATTTACTTACAATAAATTAAGATTTACTTAATAAAAAGAAATGAATTGTTAAATTAATGTTTATTGTATCGAATAAATATATATTCATATTTTGTTGGTATTATTCAAATAAATATTTATTATTGAAACTTATTTATAAAAAAAATTCGGCTTATACTTTGTTTACAATACTTTATTTTCATTATTTCAATAAAAAATATTTAAGTTTCAATTTTTTTTCAGAAATGTACGTTAAGTAAGAGGCTCTCAGATATATTATTGCACAATATTTAATATTGCATAATGTTATTGATTGTATGAGGGCTATATAAAATAATTACACAATAATATTGAGCACCTAGAGATTACTTTAAGCGTCGCTGCGCAATCCTGTTTGCGCAATCCTCTCGTTTCTGGAATCATGAGTAAAAAAGCACAAAAGATTCGATGAAAAGGAGACGAAAAGAAAAAGAACAACGAGTATTGCATCATGCTCTCGCCATCTTCACCGAAGTGTCGATGACCCCAGGATGCAACGTGTTAATTGGAAACGCGTGAAACGTATGAATCTAATCGTTCTCGTACCGGAGGAGAGCGGACGCGATACAGGGCGGTCGGAGAGAAACCATAAATTCAGATTGGACGCATTAGCGCGTCCGCGGCGTCGTTTTACTCGATCGGGATACGTATCGTCTGTCTACCTACGCAGACACGCTCGAAATAACGAGAATTACGACTCGACGTCGATTTCAACTTAAAAATACTCACTTTTTAAATCTGAATCAGGGGACAATCCCTGTTTATCAGTCCCAAGTATATCACTACGTAATCAGTGAACAGTGAAATTCAATTGAAAAAGACAGGAAATTAAATAATTAAAGCATTATGCACTCAGAAAAATACACAAGTAATAATTACTTGTCTTGAGAATATTTCAAAAGTTTATATATCCACAAATCTATCATAAATTCATCATAAATATATTCTGAATCGTAATAAGTTTAATACTTCAATCAAGTTTAGGTATTAAATTAAGAAATTCGATTTGCTTATTAGGAAAAATTTCTTGTTTCTTTGATCAATGTTCAAGAAAATATATTTTTTGTTAAAGAATTAAACTGTTATTTAAAGGAAAGAAAATAAATTGAATAATTACTTTTCTTGGCAATATGATGATATTTTTCTAATTATATTTTTCATATAATTAAAATATCGATATTTGCAAATCAGTTCCAATACTGTAATATGTATTGAATTTATATACTAAAGCAAGGTTAGCTAAGTTAGGGATTCCACGTTTTATAGATATTTTAGTTGAACTTCACTGTAAATTCATCGAGTATTAGTGACATACTTGGGACTGATAATCAATGATAAGCCTTTAATTAGATTTAAAGAACAATATTCAAAATAAATTTAAAACTCAATACTACAAAAATTTCATTTTTATTTTTAATAAGCGGCATATTATTCAACAACATTTTATACAACAAGTTGCAAAATGCGATTCGTTATTACACATTGCAGATTAAATCTATGCGCAAGTTTCTTGATAATATACCAATTCCATTGAGTAATATATTCAAGGTGAGACTATCGAGAACGAGCCATCAGAATATCGAGGAGGAAACTGAAACGTCTGGTCTCGAAAGTCGTAGATTGAATTGAAGTTACAAAGTTATGACGACTGGAATGTCATTTAATATAAAGTCGCCGATAATGCCGGGCGATAGCGAGCCTTGATCTTCATAGAAACGAAGTTGCAAAGTGCATAGAAATGGACTAAATCAATTTGCTGCAGCTTCTGTTTTATTAGCGCGACATTGATTTAAATATATATCGCACTATAAGGGAAGTTTTATTAAAAGTACTCGTTGCAACGTTTCGCGCGTTTTCCAGGATGTGCTTCTTATGTATATGTGTGAAGAAATCGAAACCAATCTCTCGTAACGCCACTTCTTCGGAGGACACGCGCGCTGTATTCCTCTCGGTTCCGCGTGAAATAAGCGCGAAACAGGTTCGAAACAGGAACGCGCGACGCCCTGTCAATTTATAAACGCACGGTGTGGCGCGTCGCGCATGTTACATCGCTCGGCGCTCAATATAATTGCATTTGAATGCGCAGTTGGGATCATATACACACATACACACATACATACACACAAAAGTGCTATAAATCTAAACGTGTCCGCCGCGACACCTCTATGGTCGTTGGTTTCGTTACTGTATCTACCGCAAAAGCGTAGATTTAATCATTCGCAGAGAAAAAAATTTATCATTGGCAGAGAAAAAAAAATGCTGTCGTCATGTAATGAAACCATGTTAATCATTTCCATAGACTTCGTTTAATTATCGAAGAATCCGAGGTGTGTTTGTAACGTATTGTTAAAACGTGAGAAAAACTTGAGGTACTTCATTTTAAAAAGATTGATGCTCATATGAACATAAAGTTTTTAATTGAATTAAAAAGAGACGGGAGTAGAATGAAATGTGATATACTGCGATATCTTTATACAAGTTGAAAGGTGTAGACTTTGTGTACTCGATTGGATCATAGTGCAGCATACTTTTACTCGATGGATTTGTTCCTTCGATATCGTGGAGAAATTCCTGCTGAGAAACAATCGTCACGCGCGATACTGCATCATTCTTGACAATGAGCGATGATTGTTTCAACGCATAGTTACCGTATGATATGAACTGCTGAAGAGAGACGTAACGTGATGCGGATCTCAAGTATTTCAGACACAGTGAAAGGATGTGCTGGGGAAAATAGTAGAAAATAGAATTTATTTAAATGTTGAAATATCAAACAAGTATTTTATTTCAAGTTATGTTAATATACAATAAATAGTATACACGAATTGCCTTTTTATTCTCTAAATCTGAATCGCTGGATAATCATTAATTACCCAGTGGCATACTTGGCACTGGATAATGAATTCAACTAAAAAAAAAGAAGAATGGAGTTAAATTATGTAACTAAAATACTGATATTTGCACATTAATTTTAATCTTCCAACTACTATATTCATTGAATTTATGCACTAAAATAAGGTTAGTTAAATCATATAATAAAGATCAGTTCGGTTAGGTATCTCATATATCCATTGATTCAGATTTAGAGAGTACATTTGTATGCAAAATATTTATTTCAAAACTAGTATTTTTCATAGATCCATCTTTTAAATATTCTATTGAATTTATTTCAACTTTTCCCTACTGATGAAAGGTAACATATTGTCTTGCTTGATTAGAAACGCTTGTACACAGAATTCGCAAGTGGATTTCAGAGTGATATGTATATCGAAACTGATAGTCAGTATGTCGCATCGCGTTATGCCGACTTGATAAGTTTCAACACGTAAGTAAATGAGCTCCTTAATGAGACGGATAACATTGCCAGTCGAATTTTCGGAGATCCTGGATAAATAAATTAGGTGTCTCATTTTCGTTATCTTGTCAGATACTGTACTTTCGCGGGATACGTTGATAAGAAAAACAAAAAAAAAGAAAAAATCGAGACGAGATCCCATGTCTCACCTCTCGATTAATTGCACTTGGATACGAGCTATTTATCTCTCTGTGGTTGCAACAAATAGATCGTTTCGCTTCATTAGTCGTAAAAGCGCGTGCGATTCTTTTATACGACCACCTGCCGATAATTAGATATGTATACTCTGTTGGCTGTACTGTACTTTACGCGGCGATACTTGTGTTACTAGTAATACAGTTTGGTTGAGTTTCTCCTTCTTTCTCTCACGTTCATTATTATTAAAACGTTCTATTAACTCGAAGTAATGATCCGATCGCGCCTACGGAGTGAAAAATTGTCATTTCCAGAACGAAGAGATATTAAGATCGTGCATAGTGCACCATGCAAGTAGTTTCTCACCGCTAAATGCTAGTTACATTAATCTGCCGACGATCGTGGGTAGCAATCAGCAAAATCGCGCGGCGCTACGCGCAATTATGTCCTAATTGGGTGTCAGGAAATTAAGCATGTTATTTAAATTGAGAGTGACGAAACATTACGACGACGATTAAACCAATTAAGAATACGTACCATAAATTAGCCATTCTTCCAAAGATTTCATAATACTTAAGTTAAATGTCTCAGTAACCAGACATTTCATAGAACTATATATATATATATGTGTGTGTGTGTGTGTGTGTGTGTGTGTGTGTGTGTTTGTGTGTGTGTGTATTTGTTATGTATTATTAATTTCAAATGCTTTTTTAAATATAATATTATAACCTTGTGTACTAAATCCTGTAACATTTAATACAATTAAATCATAATATTATAAAAAAAGCATTTGAGATTAATAATAATAAATTTTGTGTAAGTGTTCGGATATAAGTATATGTCTGGTCACTAAGATGTTTTAATTCATTCGGAGCATATTATTTTATTTGGATAATAAGTCCTTAGGCATTTCATTATTATTAATAAATGGAGACTGATTTACTAATTGTGTCTCGAGTAAAAAAAATTCAGCGTTAAGAAATCGAAGACGGGCGTATCTTCCGAGGACCGCTTCACTGCATAAACTTGCCCCGCATAATTGATTCCCAGGAAATAACTTGATGGGGCGAATCTCGTGCATTATTAACCGGAATCTGGATGGAACGGCCGACGGACATCAAAGCCGGATACCACTAATCAAGTCGCAAATGGTGAATTCATTGGCTTCCAGAAAAACGTCGTTCGTACACAAGTTTCGACTCGCTTCTCCATCCTCATGGACTTGGATCTGGACCTTGATCGAGAAACGGGGATCCGCAACGTGTCTTTCGTGGAGAGAGAGAGAATATCCCCGAGAGGGACATGGATCACGGATCTCCCGACACGGTGCCTCTTCAACAAATAGATCGTCTCGTTCCATTACGGCCGCGCCGTGTGCGGTGCGCGCTCACACTCGACCGCCCGCCGATAATTAGGTACGGTCCGCGTGAGACCAGTCGTGGTGTGCGCGCGTGTAACGACGTGCGATTCGATGATATAACTCACGCCTCGACCTCTGGTCGACAGTGAGCTGGGATAGAAGTAAAGTCGAACGCGTAATCGCGTATATATAGGTATAAGTCGATTCCAGCTGCTCCAAGGACTTTAGTCTCATCACAAAAAGCAAATAGAAAATTGATCACTTTGCAATTTTCTAAGAAATTCGTGTGGATCTTTCCGATGTCAGAAGGAAGCCTGGTAAACGATGGTAAATGGTGCGTCTTGATTCGTGAGATTATTCTGTCGTTGAAACTTAAATATATACCTTCAGCATGTAGGCGCACCAGCTCTACGTGGGACGTTCGGAGAAGAACCGACCCGGCTATGTTGAGGCGTACCAAGCGCAAGGCGAGCGTTTTGCTCGACAAGGCGAGGGGGAGCATATCGTGGAAGCACAGTAGCGGCAGCCCCGGGCATCACCACGAAGGCCACCTCATTATTTATCGCGATATCAACCTATATTTCACACACATACACAGAGGACAGAGAGAAAGAAAGAAGAAGGCAGAGGAAGCTGGAGGGAACTAGAAAGAGTGAAGAAAAGAGTGAGGAGATACAGCCGTTCCCATCTCTCTTTCTTTACCTGTTTTCTTCCTCTTCGTTTCCCTTTCATCACCTATATCTTTCTCCCTCCTTTCTTTCCTCGTTATGCACTTGCATCCGGCGAAGGCTCACACCTGTATCTATGTAACAGTTACGGCATTATCTTGTTGCGAACACGCGTAATTTTAATGTTCTTCAATTAAATGAATATCTGTCGAGAAGGGAAAGAAAAGTTCAGAGTTTGCAATATTTAAATGTTGCAAATTAAAAACTCTGAGTCTTCTAATGTGTCACTTTGAGTTGCAAACGTTTTAATTTTAAAAAATAAATGGCGATAAAAATCTAATATCGAAATAACATTTGGAAATACAATTTGTAATTTGTATCTATCTCAAATATATTAATATTAGCGTTGCTTATTTATGATAGTGCTTGTAGTTTTTACTGTCTAAATTTGAATCTATATATAGATAATCACTGACATTAGTGCCACTAGTAATCAGTATATGGGACGGAGAATCTAGCTAATCTTGTTATAAATTCAATGTATATTGGAAGATTAGAATTGACACGCGAATATCGGCATTTTAATTACGCTGTTAAAAATAAAATATTAATTTAACTTAAAGATGTAGTGGACCTTCTGTACAAAGAGATCTTTGTACAGAATATAAAAATGTTAATGTTAACATTTTTATATGATTAGGTACGGTATAGTAATTAAACTTCATTTCTTTTTCAGTTAATTTTACTAATAACTCACTATCAAGTATTGTTATCGAGTGATAATCGACACGCAGAGAAAAGAATAGTCAGCTAAAATAGTTAAAATATAGCTGTGGCATTTACAATGTGTCTTTATAATAAGAGACAGCTAATGTTGTTGCTGCCAAAGCTCAATTTATTATTTGCTAAAATTTAGGCTACAGCGAAAAATATTCTCTGCTAGAATAACGGCAACCAGCAGCGTCCCAGAAATAATTGCGAATGAACTATTTGGTTAAGATAGTGAGAAATAGCTGCTACTTAGCTACTCATGTAAGTACGCTTTTAATTTTAACTAATAAAGTTGAAGTCGTAGCAAATTTTATCTTCAATAGCCAACTTTTAGCCATAACAGCAAAGTTTGAACTAGCGACTGATATTTAGCTGATATTATTAAGTCCTTCTTTTTTGCGTGAATGATTATCCATTGATTCAAAGAGTATATAAGATGATATTAAACATTTAGGTCATATTGTGATACGCATACCTTCATGACAAAAATCGAAAGAAGTAATGTATCGCACTCGCTAATATAACGTTCGCATTCTTTCGCGATTCAATCTCGACGTTCCTCGCTCTTTGTTCTTATTGTGGGCACTACTCTCGTATGCTACTCTCTTTCCTTTTCGCCATTCGCCTAATTAACTCCGTCGATTGTGTGTGTCGGTGGATGGCAAGAAACTGCCGGGTAGCAGATGGTTACGACTAGAACTAATCTCGCCTCATACGCTCCGAACTTCGATGCGTCTACTGAAAAACTGGGTCTCGCGATAATTGAGAGGGTAACGCGATGGGAACGCGCTAATGAAAGAAAAAGTCGAATTGGCCGTCTCAAAATAGAATTTTAGATCTCATAAGCTCCGCTTTGTATGTGTATCAAGAAAAAGAGAGAGAGGTTTGCATTACAACATAAGTTTTGTTCGAAAGTAAAGTGCATTATTTTCAGATAGAATAGATAGGTCTCTCGGATTGATATCGTTTGGATGATCGCAACATCTTGACGTCAGTGCGACGCGTGATCGATCGACATACGTCTCTATATCTGTTTCTCTTCTCTCGCGATGGTATTAAGAAATATATCTTACGCAGGCCTAGCGTGACACGGTGAACACAAAGTCTCGAGCTGCCACAGTTCCGACATGCGCGAGAATGATATTACAGAGTGAGAAACGAAATAGTAAACGATATAGGCAGAGACTCCCCGCTGGATCTTGTGAAGTGACAAATTATTTTTCTTTCTACTGTGCGTATCTCTGCCGTTAGTAGGTTTTATAGATACAAAGATGCCGTCGGCGATAACGGATACCTGAAACGTTCCTAGATTGATATGAAATGATTTTGTTCGGAATCTGGAGGTGAATAACAAAATCTTTGTATACATATATATATATCTCTCTTTCTTTTTCCTTGCTTTTAATCAAATCGACGCCATCGCTATCCCGAGATTGATTACCATCTGAAATTCCGCGTGAAAGATGACGGTACGATTCTTAGAATAATTAAACGCTCTGACGAATAAATCGAAAATAAACATTAAATTCGTTGGAATTAATTGGGATAATTTCTATTTCCTGTGTCTCAATCAAACATCTTTTTTTGTCGGAGCTCGTTAACTCGTTAGCAGTATCGTAAATTCAACTGGGCTCGCGTTCATCGTAGACAAATACATATTTTCACGGACGTTTAATACCGCGCCTGTAATCGGTAGAGAGGAAAAGGAGGCCTGAAGGAAGATATCCGAGGAGGAAGAGAACGAATTGAATGCGATCCGAATGTAGCGCGACTGGTTCTCTTCGCGCGATCGCGGGGAATCTTAAGCACCTGCCACTTAAGGACCGGATTGCACCGCGGGAATGAGAGGGCAAGCGAAGAGATCGAACAAGTTAAGAGAAAGAAAGAGAAAGCGGAGAAAGAGCAGATAGAGGTTTGAGAGCAGGGTAAGGAAGAGAAGCGATATCCTTAAGGATCGAACGTTTTTCGAACCGCTATATCGTTGGACGTAAATAATCGATAAATAATCAAATACAAGTATGAGCTAATTATTGAGAAAATATAGCATAAATAGAGGATATAATAAGATTGCTTTCGTATACTAATCCTTAATTACGTAATTCATGAACATCCGCCATTCGCCAAGAAGAATTATTAATTCTTCTTTAATCAAATATAGGTATCTCATTTGCCTTTAATTTACTATAAATTAAATTTACGATACTTTACGATGTAAAATGAAGTTCGTAAAACGAAAATTAAGTCTGACGATTGGAAACGTGATTGCATCGCTTAAATGGCGCAGGATAATTCGTTTGAGCGAATAAAATCCGTTGTAAATGAAGTAGATGTATGCTGGTAATATTGCTGGTGGCTTGTAACGTAAGTTTTCGCTATGCCAGAGACGCCGAGATTGCTCAACGAAAGAAGACAAGAAACGACAATGGACGTGCATCAGGCTCGTGCTCTCGAACTTGGTCGACGCACTCTCGGCGCGCGGCACATACGGCGATGAAATCATAAATCGGTGAACGCCAGCCCGCCGGCACTGATAGCGAGCAACCAATAATTATGCTAATACATCGTAATATATCCGAGAAGGCGGTTGTTCGTATACGTGCGTGGTACCGTAAGCCGGCGGGATCGTTCCGATCCTCGCCGCGCGATTTCCGGCGTGTCGATCGTTCTATTCAAAGTCAGGCTTGGTGACATGTCGATCTTCATTCGAAATCGTCAAGCGGCCGATATCATCGTCCACATATAATTCACGCGGGAATATTTACGATGCGTCAGCGTCCCATCGTACATCGACTGACAGTGTTACGAGAAAGTTTTTTATCGTAAGTCACGCACGTAACGATATATTAAGATGTCTGTCAAACGTCACTTGATTTTCTTCGTTGTTCACAGACATCTATGTATAAGATAAAATAATTACTCGCGATCTACCGGACTTAACCCTGGTATCGTGAATGCATTGGACTCAAATTAAATCTTATAGTAGTTAGTAAAAAGTTTATTAACTGTACTTGAAATAAAGATCAAGGTTATTAGTTCCTGTTGTTAGTTTTGATTAAAAATACAGAAATAAAAGATCCAAACATCAAAAAGTTGAAATTGTTTTCAAAATTAATGAGTTTCATTTTATTTTTGGAAAATAAATCTTTAAAAATAAGGATCCAATAAACCCATGACGTTAAAAGTATAACATTTTTTCACGAAAATAGTTAAGAGTTAACGATGTTAGTAACTTTTGGTAATTATAGATAAAGGAAAATTGCACGAGCATTTTATCGTATTTTCATAGAGAACTCTTGAGTTGAATCTTCGTTATGATACGAGATAAACGTGATAACGTTAAACGAGTAATTGCGCCGCGCAAAGACGAATGATCGTCTTCATGCCGAATATGATCCTCCGAGATATCAGCCGGATACGAGTAAAAGTGAAGGAAGCCACGAATCAAACCGAGTGCCTCGCAAGTCGAACAGATCAGGAGATGATTGAAAAGGGCACTAGTTGGTTTTATCCATCCAACGAATCTGGTTGAGTAACACTGTTAATCACCTGTCGACAAGATTAACGTCATTAATGCCTATGGGTATGAATTAAGAGAATATTATCGCGTAGCGGTTCGAGATGTGTGCTGATAATAAGAGCAAATTAGCTTAGTAATCTATTAAGATAAGTTGTCATCCTGGTTGAAACTTTCTCGCTTTCTTCGTCCATAATTTGGACACAGCTATAGCCTTCTATATCCAAAGAGGAGACTCATAGATCAAAACTTGCAGCAAGTATACTTTTATCAAAAGTTATCACAGTTATCAAAAGAGCAATAGCCACTCAGTTTCTTGAGTTAAATAACATTTTGTTATTTTCAACTTCTGTGCCAAAATGTAAATCAATCTATTTCTATAGTTTCAAGTAAACAACATCCATATTATATAACGTATGCAAATAATAAATTTGAATCAAATTTAATACAGTTTCTTAAATTATTTAACTCTATTATTTTATTTAAATTAACGATGTATTGAATAGAAGCAGTATCAACTTACAGAAATGATTAAAAATAACTTTTATAATTTAACATTTTAAAGGCTAGATACAAATCTGAAAATAATTTTGTTAGATCTTAAAATAATTATATGTAGAACGTTCAAGTTGATTGCTAGGAAAATGTCAAAATTTTTTACAGCATTGCTTATGTTTGAGTGGTCTATATAATTATTCTGATAAATCCAACAAAATTATTTTCAAATCTGTATCCAGCTAAATTTTTAGATACTTTAGCAAAATCGTTGCCGTATATGCATTTAACTTGTACTTATTCTAACGTTGCTATCTCAACAAATTTCGATCTCGATTCGCATTCGATAAATAACAATTTGTATCGCGTGCAGCGCAGAAAGAGCTGAACATTAACATAGTCGAGGAATATAACGACCAATCGATTTGCGAAGTTGCTTTCACGCCTGAAGCTCGAAGGAGCAAAGGCAAAGAGGTAAGTCGCCTCTTGTTTTTACTTCAATAAAACGAGAAAAAATCATGCGCGATCCTGCATATGCTTAATTAATTACGGCAAAGTAGAAAGGATATATAAAGGGAAGATATGACGGCCCTCCTCAGTTTTCCATGATAAAATACTGAACGTATCAACGGAGTTACATTTATAACGAGTGTCTCAATGAAGCGGTTTGGTCCACCTTGGAATAAATTCATTTCGCTGACAGAAACACTGAGATGGCCCCTATCGTCCCGTATTTTTTCCAATGGGTAAACGCATCATGCTGTTCGTTACTGCTGTATGAACGACGTCGCGAGGCTAAACCGTGATTCGCGACGGGAGCAAGACTCCGGTGTACCGACAACAAAAATGCGAATCAGGTTTCTCGCGATCCCATTAATCTCGCAGATTCTCGGTCGCCGTTCTACTCGTCGATGAACTCGAGTGGCTGTGTTATAGGCAAGCGAGTGCACCCGAGGCGATTTCTATGCGGGACGCACTCGCATCAATTCTCTTGAATTGCTCGATCATGGGATCGAGAGTTATTTGAATATTCATCTAAATATTTATGTATCCTCTGACTTAACATTCCATCCTCTTTCATTGATATTTTTTCGATTTTATTTAATTTTTTCAATTTTCCTTTTTGAAATATCACGATATGAATTAATTATGTAGATTAGACTCTGGAATGCACTCGTATTAATAATATAATTGACATTGATGCAAGCTCACAGAGATGACACGTAAGAAAAATACTTATTCTAAGTAATAATAATTACTTATTTTAAATATTAAAAATTCGTATATCCTAAATTTATCAGAAGTTCATCACAAGCATTAAATTTATCTAAAATATATTCTAGATTTCCTATAATAAGTTTAATATTTCAACTAAGATTATTAAATTAAAATTAATTCAATTTGCTTATTATATAAATTAATAAAACGTTTAACTCGCTTCTTCAATCAATTTTTTAATATTCTTTAAAAGAAAAAAATTTTATTTTGAGCACTTAATGAATTTTTCTAAAATTTGTAATATAAGTATACTTTAAAATTATTATCAAGAAAATATTCTTTGTAAAGAGGACTGTTGCTTAAAAGAAAGCAAGTAAATTAAGTAATCAATTTTCTTAACAAATTTTCTTAACAATGATATTTTTCAATGTGTAATGGGCTAATGTGAAATATCAGTTACAAACGCATTGTTATTGTTACAGCGAACTGTTATGCGACAGCGTGTACGCGCACACGCAACCAGAACCGTTGAAACGCGTGTGCGTGCGATCGGAAACGTGCGCGATACACGTGCTTGATTACTCGAGCAGGCGAGCCCAGAAATATAAAATACGCGACTGTTCCTCATCGACTGTTATAAATTTGTTTCACTATATTAGGTGCCAGGTCGATGTAGAGAGAGAGAGAGAGAGAGAGAGAGAGAGAGAGAAGGGGAGAGAGAGCTAACTTTTAGTGCGGAAGGGAGTGCAGCTATGCGGAGACGCGATTATTAATCGGCACGATCAATTAAATCGCAATGGGATACGAACGATTGCGTGCGCAGGATCAATAATATCGCGGACGGGCGTACAAGGCGCAAGAGTATTCTTTAATACGAGGATAGGTGTATCGGTTATTGCGATCTCGTTTATCCGGCTATTTCTTTTCTTTTTTTATCGGATTCGACTACTCGCGTAACAGCTCCGACGATATCGCGTATTGCGGGCGAGAATTGCGCCGTTGCGCTATTAAGTCTCATTTCATCGAAACGTATACTCGCAATGAAGTTATTAGCGTTAGCTACTCTCATGATGGTCAATTTTCGCGGAAAATACGTTTGCTAGTCACACACGAAGCTAGATTACCTAGTCGAAGTCGCGAGATCCGGATCCGGTAGTCGCAATTCCCGCAGGCTTACACATCGACCAGCTTAGAGAAATGAAAGAGGAAGAGGCAAAGGTTGAGGAACGCAGGAAAGAACGCGAGTTAAGCCACCGCAGTGTCGTCGGACCGGTCCGCAGATCGTACTCTATTGAGATGGGCCACGCGAGAGAAACGTCGACGGCAGGTTCGAAAGCGAGGAGGGGTTCTAGTCAAGCAGGAGACTATAGAAGGTACACAGCGCGAAGAGCAGACAGCTATCTTAATCGACGACCTTTCTCTTAACCCGTTGAAGAGTCCCGCCGGTGGCGTTGCAGCGCGCTCTCGCTCTCGGAGAGTCGAGTTCTTTCCACGAGAGAAAAAGACAGAAAGAGAGAAGGAGTTTGCTGCTCGCGGAGGAGGCCCACTCGCGGAAGACGAAGAGATAGAGGTCCCGAACGTGGCCGGCTGGAATCTCCTTGCGGAACGCGGAATCCAATGCTGTTGGAACGCGTTGGTTGGGACCGGGCAGCCAGTTGGGACACGAGGAGATCAATCTGCGCGTGGGCGGTTGCCGAATAATAATAAACTGGCCCCTCTCTTGAGAGTTGAAGACCTCGGGCTATTCGTTTCTGTCTCTTCCTGTTTTCGCCCTTATACCGCGCCCTTGACGGAGCGATCTCTGTTTCACCTTAATAAGAAAAGCTGATGTACAATGTAATAGTTAAGACCAATATTCTACTTACATAATTAATTAATATTAATTATTGCAAATATTAGCTGATAATTTGATTGCTGTACTTGAATAAATTTGAATAAAATCCGTTAACATTTCGGCTTTCACGCTTTCAAGGAACAAGACGTATTCGTTTGTAATCTTAGTGCGTGTGCGGCCACGTTTGTATCTGAATTTCTGCGAGCTGCCGCAACCGGTGACAACGAGACAAACGGACGCCATTAACCGAATGCCGAATTCGCGAAAAATAAACCTCGCGCTCCTTCCCATCGTTCTTCTCATGACGATTCTCCTTCCACACGATCGCGGGGACTGGGACGAAGGATGATAACGAATGGCGGGACGTACGTCGCGGCGATAGCTTGACAAATATATATTAAACTATTTTAATGAGAAGTGGCCGCCATATCTCATCGCAATTACCGGGCAGCGACCCGCCGGGGGCCCTGTTCGACTTGCCTTACGGCTCGCTGGTCCGCAGCGAAAACACGCACCCCGAGAGAGCAAAGGTTAAGAGGAGGTGCATACTGGTTCCGTACTGGTTCCTCCAGAAACGGGCGGTTGTTGTGATGTACCGATTTGAAATGACTTCGAAGGAAAACGCTGTGAGAATTAGCAAAGACCATTTTTAATAACAATATATTTTAATTTTATTAATAATTTTTATTAACTATTATTGGTAGATTAATTTATATTTTTTCTCTTTTTCTTTAAATTTTTGAATTTTATTGATCTATTTTAAATCTGCATTCTTGTTTTTATTATACATATATAGAATGCATTTGATAAAAAGTTTTTCACGTTATTTCTTTCGAAAATAGTTTACAAATACTCTAATCCAAAAGAATTTTTTATTTATGTAGTACTATTGATAGAATAACTCAAAAATATCCTTTCTAGGATATTTTCCCTCTTTTTAAAAAAAAATTTTGTTATTAGTAGTAAAACAATCACATTTTAAGGTTACTAAAAGTATGTTCTATTTATCTTAATTTTAATAATAAGTGTCTTCTCCCTATCTCTAACAGTTTTCCGAAAATTATAACTTTTTATCCACGCTTTCCCAACTTATATAAGTCCGTATATAGTAGACATCTGTCTTTATCGTTAAACGTCGCGTTTGATCAGAATGATGATACACGTGAGATGAAAGATTATGTCCTCTTTGGCAGGATCAAATAGTCATCTACAAGATTCTCGCGCTCACGTTCGTGCGATTATCGATGAAGAACCGGTCGTTTCACACGCGCGCGGGTGCGTCTATCGCCCGAACGTACGTCTGTCGACAAGTCCGTCAGAGTCTCGATATTCGCCGCTATTCTCATAGAAAATCAACCTCGATGTGGCCGTCGCACCTCATCGTGCGGCGAACACGAAAAAATGGCAAGGAGGTCGAAGTAGACGGCAGGACACGATGAAGAAGCGAGAAAAGAGACGACGAATAGAGTAGAGGAGGTGGAGGAAGAAGAAGAAGAAGAAGAAGACGAAGAAGAGAGACACATTGCCTCTCACTGCCGACTCTTCAGGCAACAGTGAGTGACGGTTCTATAGAGTTCGTCGGGTTGGTAGCTTTGTGCGAGCTTTCCCCTCATGATCCTCTCCCCCTTTCGCGGTTACTTTTACCGCGCCACTCTTGCGAGCTCGTATGTAAAGCATCGTGGCCATGGCTCCAGCACGACGTTTAGTACCGTATGTCGTGTACATCAGTTATAACCTCCCTGTAAAACGGGCCCCGGTATTCACGACACTCTCAAGCATGATCATCTTCTTGCGGTGTATGCTTTGGCCTTGTTTCCCATTCTGGAAAGTGGTTACAGCGAAGATTACGAATATGTAAAGACTTTCGATCAACTGTAATTTGTATAGCTCATTCCAAAGCGCATTATATATATAGATATCTGTAATATTTTTTAATTAATATCGTAATAATTTTAATAAAGAATTATGATGAGAAGATATATAATAATTCACGTTTTCGATTTTATATAGCTGGGTCAGCGTTAAGCGAAGGTTGGTCACTAACTCCTGATTGTTGAAATGTTTGCATCAATGTCGGCAAATGACAAGATCGGCTCAATGTTATATGATAATGTAACATTGAGGCAACACTAGTTCAATATTTGTAAAAAAATTTATTATTTTTCTAACTAAAATTATTTCACACGACGTTAATATGATAATTTTATTTGAGTAATTTTATTATAGTTATTTAAATTGTTTAATATTATATATATATATATATATATACATATAAAAATACTTCTTTTAAATATAATACATCCATCCCGATCTTTTAACTGGATCATAAATCTTCTGTGTTATGTGTTATAATATATACTATTTATAACCAGCAATTATATAATTTGTCAAAAATGTAACTTAATTTTATAAAAAATTAAAACATTTAAATCACAATTATTTCTGTGTTCGATCGAGAAAAAATTGGTTAACCAAGCCTAAGTCGACATGTCGCGCAGCAATTAGAGTAATAATCAATTGCTGAGATTGCTGACATATCGTTAACACCGGTCCGAGAGTTGTCATCGAACAAGAGCCAGTTAACATTGCCTGAGCTGATGCAGCGCCATGTTCGGTTAATGACAGTCGATTTGCCATGACATCACGAACGTCAGTTCAAGAGTTAGCATCGGCAAATCTCACATGGGAAATTTTTAAATGTCTGATTTAACAGTTTCTTTACTTTCTTTACTTTATTTGTGACGCAAAAGTTTTATCTACAATGTGCTCTTTATTTCCTGTTTCTTTTTATTACTTTTTTACTGCTTGCCTTTTTGCCTGTTATCCTGTTCCTGTTTTTTGTCGTCTGAGATAAAATTTGATGAACTTCGGAAGAGACAAGAAATACGTGAGAAGAAACAAGATTATCGATAAAATGATCACAAAGAAGAAAGCAAAAAATAAAAAACGAGAAACAAAAAGAGCACATTGCACATTAAGCTTTTGCGTTGCAAATAAAGTAAAAAGCTACAAAATATTATTTTTGGACTTATTGTATTTTCAGCATAATTCTTAATCACGATATTGATTCATTAAAGGTATGTATATGTGTATATATATATATATATATATATATATATATATATATGTATATATATATATGTGTATGTGTATTGTTAGAATACTCAAATTCTAATTGATTGAAAGAACGTACATATGTATTATATGTATTACAAATTAGACTAAAAAGTTGTGCGTTTGTAAAAATTACGATTTACATTCTCTAAAACTTTTAAAGTGAATTGTTACTTTGAAGAATAAAATCTTATTCTCACAAATTAAAAATTGAACCACTCTTTTTCAAGACTCAATTTTTACTTTTTGAAGTGAGATTCTACTTCGAAGAATTTAGAGAGCAGTTTAACGCTTACTTCTTGTCGTTTTTCATCGTTCATCTCCCACATCTTATACATATGTTTGAACCTATATACAAAAATTTTGTATACATTTGACGGAGAGAATGAGAAGTCCAGAAGAAGAACGTCGACGCATGCGATGAGGGCGAGGCGGCAAACACGCGTATGTTTATTTATGCAAACGGAATACGAAGTCGACTAATTGTACGGCCACACACTCTCAGTGACTCACTTGATGGCCAGCCAGGCGATCATTCTACATGTCAATCGTGTGACAAAGGTACTCGCGACGGTACTCCGGTCCCTTATCCACCCACGAAACTTCCGGCTCGGAACGCATCTCCGCCGACCCTGTCATAGATAGCACGAGCCTGCAGCGCATGCATCGTTCGCGCAAATAGGGCCTTTTATGTGCAAATGGCGAGAGTTTTAAGCTTGCATGCGTCGCATCATTGCATAAAATGACGCGACGCGGGACACCGTCTGGCCGTCTGGAAAAATTACTACGTCTCTTTGTAAAATAGTATCTCGATAAGATTATATTGGTTGAGGAACTAGAAGATCCGTAATGATCTAAATTAACGTTGTTACTTTTGACAATTAACGTCGACGATTCGAAGCTTTGAAAGAATTCAAATTTTTAAAGTTAACTCCAAATCTCTCTCTCTCTCTCTCTCTCTCTCTCTCT
>Ga0157364_1000649_pt1 | contig 25414 bp, 10 predicted proteins | sample AttsexASBM2_FD_111476 | JGI IMG/M metagenome (GOLD analysis project Ga0157364, IMG submission 111476) | Fungus gardens microbial communities from leaf cutter ant in Ribeirão Preto, State of São Paulo, Brazil - Atta sexdens ASBM2 | ecosystem: Host-associated > Fungi > Mycelium > Unclassified ... | reverse complement strand
TTACTTAATACAAGGAATTCATTATTGCATTTTTAATAATTTTGTTATTAATAATATTTTTGTTGCTGCATCATATATACTTTTGTTATTGAAACAAATGAAAATTAAAATTTTTTGTAATAACCTAGATTATAATATTCGGTACAATAATTTCATCATATTTATAAAACATCACGTGTATATTTTATTCGTAGTATGAAGAGAAAAAAATAAACGTGTTTTAGTGTCCCATTATGCTTTAAAGTGTATAAATTTAAACAATATAAAATATCACAGATAATCAATATATATGCAGTGTTTACTTACAATAGATACTTTACTAATTGTAAATGCCAAGAAAAGATCGTTTAATAACATAAATATGACAGTAATGAAAACCAGAATTTTATTATTGCTTTCTTTATATAAATATATCAGAAAGATCGCAAACTCAGTCGCGGAAGGTGAGTGCATTAAATTATTATCGTTGTATGTATAAGTGTAGAATTATCGAACATTATAAAAATCTTATTATCAAATAAATACAAGGAAGTGTCTCTTTCTTTTTTCGTATAACACGCAAGTTTTGTTCCGCATATGTGAAAGTATTCGTTGACATTCTGTGAATAAATATTCCAACTTCGAGTGACGGCTGGCAATGGCTGGTGTCGATCGTACGATGAATTGATACCTTCATAAAAGACCAATAGCTAGCACGAAGCCTACACATGTATCTATCGTCTCTCGTGTACTGTGAATTGCTGTGAAGTGAAGAGGAGGGATGGAGAGAGGGGACCAACATCTATCATCATATTGCAACATCATCCGCCACATAAAGCCTCTCGTCATGTCCTTTTCAAAGTCGACGCAAAATCTGCGCTGTTACGCAGATGCCCGACGTGTACAGATTTTATTAAAGGCGCAATCATATTTGCGCGACAGCGAGCCGGAGTCGTGTCGCAATATCTCCTCAATACGATAGTATATTCTACAGTAATTGCAGACATCGCAATGTACGATACACATGTCAATGTGTAGAGATCATGTCAATGTAGTTATGTGAAATAATATTATGCAGATAAACCGTGACAAAAAATGAAATTCTGATTACTGAAGGGGTTGCAAAAAGATACAAACAAATTTTTTTAGCCTCGCTTATTATGACAATAATTTTGTTTACTAGTATTTTTACAATGAACCGATACGAGAAATATTACAGCGAAATAATTAGATCTTTCATTCAGTTAAACTCATGTTTTATTTCCCGACTTCGCAACATGATATTCCCGGACGAAACATTTTCCCCGCAATCGACTCGCGGCTACATTAATTTAGTGATTCAGGGTAATATATTTCGGAGTTTGCCACCTGAAACAGCTTTATACGCCAGATTTAATTAATAATCTAGATTAGATATATGACTCGTGTTATATACGCGGCGAAGCGTTCTTAGTTAGCAGATTTGGCCTCGACTGTAATTTCGCCAGTAATTGGACCGATACGGAAAACTTGCTTCTCCATCTAATCGGTTGCCGATCACGAAACTTGTGCTACGTAACTATATAAATATACATTAAATGCTTGTTATAACATAATTACTGTTTATAAAGCATATTACTTTATTAAATTAACTATTTCTGATAAAACATTTGGATTTAATTTTAACATTTTTATAAAATTTGATTAGATTTAAAAAATTAAAACTGATAGAAAATAAATATTCTAAAAGAGCAATTTTTTGTCATTTTTTCGCATAGATATCGATTAGATATTTATTTTTAATGAACAATACAGAGATAATAATGTAAGATAATAGAAGGTAAAATTTTGCGAGAATTAAAAATTATTTCGATTGTTTCTATCTTGTTCCACTTTTAAATGTGTAAATAAAACGCTTATTCATAGGAATTCATTAGCTATGTTGGGAATAATTACGATTGTCAAGTCGAGACATAACGAGATCTCAGACGAGCATAATTATGGCTATCAGATTCGGAGCTAATAGCTCTGCATCACCCCAAGCGCGGAGTATTGTTGCCATCTCCCTCATTGCCTCGGGGCTCTCTGCGTAATTACCATTACCCACAAACCGATAGCTACCGTGCTTATCATATTCTGTGGCAATAACAGCGTTGATACAGCTAGTACTCCGTGATTGCATTCGATTCGATTTGGTGTCCCGCGTGATCGGAAATAGTTTAGAAAAACTAGAAGAGAAACCGAGTAGAGAACTAGATTGGTATATCCGGTAAAAGCAATGTGAAATTTATCACAAAACACACTTTAATATAATTTTGATATTTGAAAATTATTACTTGTCAAATAACTATTCATTAAACAATAAGAATTTACTGGCTTGACCTTTTACTTTTATTTCTTATTGTTGATTTATTAATTTTTTAACTCTTAAGATATATACGTATACATATTAGTGAGAATAATGGAAGGTATTATAATTTAGAAAATAAAACAAAATAATAGTGAAGAAATAAATAAAATATATTTCTGAAAGTTTTAAGAAGTCAACGAAAAGATGATATCGGTGCAGCAAGAAATGTTGTTATTATATATATTTTATACGTAATTGTTACGTAACTAAAATACGTTAATTAGTGAGGAAAAATAAATCAAAATCAGACTCGTCAAATTTTAAGATGAAACTAGCGTTAATAAATTTTCTGCTTACTTTCGTAGCGTCATCACTTTATTACCCGCGTCTAACCGTGCTGCGTATTTACTTCTCGCTTAATATTCTATGCTTTCATGAGACGAGAGACCGCTTTACAACCGCCGCGAAGTACCGTATAATGCAGTTTTAAGCCGCGACTTGCGAACCCCGGGGACCAATGATAAACTGCCAACAATAATAACGCTTTATACACGATGCCGTTGAATATATGCTGGAAAATGCATTATTATCCTATGCATGATTCTTAGACTAAAGTATGTTGTATATACATACAATTGTATTGATTTAAATTTTATTAATAATAATTTTCGCGATTTTTATAAATAATCTTTATGTTACATACAATATTATTTATTTCATTCTTTTACATTTAACAAGATTATGAATCTCTTTCTATTTTAATTGACATGATAATATTGCTGTATAATATTATCAGAGACATGATATAAAAAAATTCCAGAGAAATATATCGTTTTCCCTTTAGCGTCTTTCAAGGCGCAAATTGCAATTCTCTGAAAAACATTAGCCGTAAGTACGAAGGAGATTGGTTTTTTAAAGAAATTTACAATCCGCCGGGATGGCGTCTAAAACCGTTTGCTCGGTCCTGTTTCAACGTGGATACTGAAAGAAGAGTTCCTCGGAGAGGAACAGGGAGATGCGATAAACAAAGAAGAAATGAGAGGAAAGAAAGGAAAAATAGGAGGACATTTGTCGCGACGACAAGCTGAACGAAGGCAGGAAGGGCGAAAGGCTGAATGAAGACAGAAAGGAAAAAAATTAATTTCGAATAGTCGCCGCTGCGTCAGACAAAACTCTGATTCGATCTACTCCGTGCAGGGATGATAGAAGCGAACGAATATACTCGAAAATCCTATGGTAGGTATATGCAGAGAATGAAATGAAGGCGGAAACCTCGTAAGCCCCTTACATTGGCGCAATGCGTATCGGTTACGAATCAATATTTAATCAACGCGTAACGCATTTCTGTGTACGCCGTATATCTCTTTAAGCCTGTCTCATCCCCGTGATTCCTTGTTTTGTATGTTAATTTAATCGAGAGATGAATGCGAGATGCGTGACAAATTAACTGATGATATCTCTATATTTGTGATCAGTCTAAAGAGTAGAAAACAAAGAGAATCAGAACAGAAAAAAGTTTTGCAATAAACGTAAAATGCAGACGTAATTCAATTAAAGCAGGTAAAGGAAAAAAATCTTATCACATAATTAAGCTTGATGTTTCTTCAACTATCAAATTGGCCTCTTATTCTCGTCATTCATCCTTTTCCGATTTCGTCTTTTCACCCATTTAATCTTTGCCAACTCCTGCGAGATACGATTTCATTCTCTCTCTCTCTCTCTCTCTCTCTCTCTCTCTGTCTCTCTGTCTCTTTCTCTCCCTCTGTAACATTCTCTATCGCGTGGGAACCAAACGTGAACTCTTGTCACGAACACGTGCGCGCGCCGCAACACGGCCCGCCGGAAATGACGTAATAATTAATGGACTCGTATCAATTAGCGGGCGCCTACGCGCGCTCGCCAGTCGCTAGTTTTAAATCGGTTCATGCGATGCCGCAAATCTCTGGGTCTCACGTCTCTTCCTCCCCTTTCTCGCGTACGAGCTGCACCTATTAATTACAAGAGGGTCCATCAATTTGGCACATTAACGTATTGCCGATGCAGATGTCGCGCTAACGCTAAACCGCGTCGCCATATGCGGCGAAAAATGCCGCTTTGTACGCGGTCGTGCGGCAATTTTTGAAATTTCCCTGGAGCAAAAGTGATTATTATCGGCATTTAATATCGCGCGCTCAGTATCAATGACCTCGTGTCCTCAAATGCAAACTTTGAACGGTCATTTAGCTTAAAATTATTAGCGATATATTCTCAGGCCATGGGTTTTTCAAATTTCCTCGTAGCAGTATATAAGTGCGCATATGTCACGATTATAATTCACGCGATACGACACGATCGAGTGACAAAACAGCGTGCCAAAAACGAAGGTGGAAGAGCGAAACCAAAACGTTACGTCGCAGCTGGCACGTGAGCGGGTACCGTCGCCATTATTTATAGGGTTTACGGGATTTGGTCCACCGCAAAGGCAACGGTGCCAGAAGCTGCGCCCTTGAGGACCACGGCTCGCAAATCGAGGGTGTTGCCAAGTGGAAACTGAGAAGATGTTACTGTTTGCTATCTCACCGCGAAGACCCAGTCCTCTGGAGCATACGTTTGCTTATATTGTTGGCCCGTGGTTGCATTCTCTGGTCGCATCATCCTGCCCCTTAAACAATGAGTTCCATATACCAAGTTCTCTCGGGAAGTTAACGACTGCCTGCTTAGTATAATGCGAGCATCAAGAAGTACTATAACTCGAAAGTACACGGATATATATTGATCGTGCGACATAATATCGTGGAAATGGGAAAGTGCTTGTAACTTCATGTAAAACCAAAACTATTTTTATGTCAATTGAAACATTCAAGTAGAACATTCAAGTTAGTTATTAATTATTTTCAAAAATATAGAATTAGTTATCAATTCTTTCTAAAAATGTGAATTTTTTTATTGGGCGAATTCACTTGTCGCGCATAATATTATTCTAGTATTTTTCTCTTTTTTAAATAAAATAAAATTTTTAATAAATTTATTTCAATACTTTTTGATATAGTTATATATCTAAAATATTATATATATAATGAAACGAATATAAAATTCAGTATTGAACAATAAAAGGAGAACAGATAGACTTTGTTTCAAACACGATATTCAACGTAAATTCCCAGACGACGACCAATTTGCAGAAATAAAGTTCGGGCGGCCATTGTTTGCCGAATCTCGCACACGCGGAAATACCAGCAAGACCCTCTCATGCTTTTTCCGCTCCATACATCTTACAGGAGTGCGCCTAGTGTCGTACCTTTACCTTTCCTTTGGTCCCTTCGAGATGGAAACCCTTCTCCGTTTGACGTATCTCGTTTAAGCTCGAAATCCGCTTGTTTATACAAACTAAGGTATACCGACGGTGAGAGAAATGGAAATAGCAACAGGGAGAAACGGAGGAGAAGACAAACGCTAGGGAAAAATTTTTCTATAGACGCTTCATACAATTTCATCCCTAACCGACAAACTTTTCTTTTTAGCCCGACAAGCTTCTTATTGCGAGAGACAATTCCAACAACTGACGTTCTTTCCCAACCTGCGTGCTAGTCTACTTTTATTTTCTTCTTTTCCCTTGTAGCTTGCACTTTATCTAGCTCCTGTTTTCTTAGTTTTCTTTTTCACACTTTTCTCGTGTGTGATCTACGAGCGATCCTCTTAGACTTTCGCATCTCACTCTCGCTCTCACTTTTTTAGGTGGTGATCTCAAGATCAATCCTCGTAAATCATAGATTTTGATGTATACTTCTCTAGAATACGTTGTATTTGTTATAACAATGTACACTTCGCATCGTTACATTCTTATGTGCTAGTATAATAAGAGAAAAGAATGCTTCCATTCTTTAAATTCTTTGGAGTAAAATTTTACTTTAAAGAGCACACACACACACACACACACACACACACACATACACACACACACACATACACACACACACACATATTTTTTAATTTTTATGAAATTTTACTTTGATTGAAAATTCCACTTTTTTCAAGAGTGGCAAAAGTTTTTCACTCTTTAGAGTGAGATTTCATGCTGTAAACAAACATTTAATAACTTTATTTTGTTGCTTTCACATTATTACTCTCAGATTGCCATGAAAGCTTTTGGATGAGTCCATGATTTCAACTTTTTGCGTTGAGCATGCACTGACCTGTGCACCAAGTTTGTTTTACGAGACATTCAGAAGTACATAGCAGTCGATTTGCATTTATATTAGTGCTCGTCGAAGCGTGAGTCTTAGACTATTGTTCGTTCCAACCCCGTCAATTTGAGCAGTATCCGTGACCTCCTGGGCCAGAGCATCCCTCGAAAACTTTAAGCTCTCCCGAGACTCTCCGTGTGTTTAATCGCATGGAATGAGCACTCAAAACTATGAGTATACCCTACTGTTGCACCAAAGCGCAGCATCCGATCCGCGGGGATTAAAAGTCGATCGTCCAACACGCGAGTTTCGATAGGGCTTGTGTTAATATGCCAGCTGACACACACCCGTGACGCCTTCTGCATCTCATAAATAATTCGATCTGGTAGCAATAAATGAGCCTGAGAAACCATCCATGAAATAGGTTCAGTCGTGTCAGGCGACTAGTGTCTAAATTCTTGGTGCGAAGCGAGCTTAATTTTCTAAAGGGAAATTGACACCTGATTTATGAAACATTTTATCATCCCGAGTATACTATCGTATTTTGAAATGAAATTTTTATTGCATATTTGGGTCTTTTTTGAACTCATTCTTATATTAAATTCGTTGTTAACAATTATAATATTTAGTAATAATGTTTAGTAGTAATATTTGTTTCATTATACAGAACATATTAATTTGAGTAATACTTATTCATATTATTGAGTTGTCCGGAAAATTCGTGCCGATGTTGAAGGAAAATTGAAACGCAGAAAATTTAAATTTTAGTATACATTTATTAAATTATATAGGTTAGTCGGCACGAACTTTCCGGACAATTCAATATTTTTATACGCCACTCTTATTTATATATTTGATTTAATATTTCTATTTAATTGTTATGTCAGTTGTAATTTTACAAAGATATTACTGATCGAGATTATTTAATCACGGAAAGAACGATTTTGCTGGATAGGAGTATCTAAACATTTAGCTGGATACAGGTAAAGGAAAAGAAGAAAAATAATTTTATTTCGATTATCAAAATAATTAATTGTTTATTATCTATTGTATATATCTATTGTAAGATGGTTAAACTAGTTGCTAGAATGTGAATTACAGCATTGTTATTAAACATTCTACATAATTATTTTAATGATTCAACAAAATTATTTTCAAATCTGTATCCAGCTAAGTTTTTAGATATTTTTAGTAAAATTGTTCTTTCCATGTATAATTTTTATCGATAATAATTATTCGCTTAAAGTTTGGCAATCTCGATCAGTGGCAAAAATATATACTTGAAATGAAGGAAATAGATAGAACCTGTTTATTGAATTTCAGATTCTATAAACGGGCAATACAATAATATTCGTGATAATCAGGCTTAAGTTCATTGACACGAGCGCGAAACTATTTGTCGGTCGAACGAATTAATTGGTCTAATTATTGAGACCAATTATAAATTCAAAATGTACATTCGTTGTTCTCATCAGCGAGTCGAAATACAGTAAATGCCAAACGTCGCAATCGCAATTATTTTCACCGGAAACTTTCGCGAGAAATTTCTAGTAAGTGCAAGAAGAATTTCTTTCACATTTTTCAAGAATCAACAAAATACTTTTTAACTAAGCAGTCCTCGAAAATTGAGCGAATTACTTTAGAACGGGGGCAAAATATATATAGGACGTTCAAATTAAATTTAAACGTAGCTTTATTCAAGTTTTAATTTCCCGTAAAACATCTCGAAGTTTTCGTCTGTACATCGTACATTTATTGCTTCGTAAATTATACGAACTCTTGCGATTGCGCTTACTGCCTAATTAAGGGCGCGTGAAAATGATCCTTTTTTTCGTTTATCAGATCGCAGATATACGAGACGGCTCATTAATTATGCCGTGTAACGGCATGGTCGCGTACTGTACGTCGGCCTCGGGTGGAAATGGGATAGCATTTTTCTTTCGGGTTTATCTAGCATCACAAAATTCGTCATGAATGAAGCCAGACGATTTAATTTCGCGGTTTAGTTTCTGCGATTAGCGCGACAGCCGCGCGATTGCACATACATATACATATATCGTACCGCGCGAGAAACACTCACCGGCGTGCACGCTCTATGAAGTTTTACTTTCCGCGCGCCGCACAGATGTGAAGGAAAAATCCTATCTGCTTTTATGAATATTCAGTTGCGATAAATAAAATTATGCAGCCTGCTCGTCTAACTCGTGGGCTGCCCGGGCGATCGCGTCTCGCGAGGCTCTTTGTATGCAGGTTGTAGAGTCCACGAAAGTAAGCACGATAAAATTAACGTGTCCTCGATTACGGATAAACTAAGAAATACGAAAAACTTCGAGTAAGTATGACCCAAATCTATGAGCGTGTTTGTTAAATTCTGTTTTGTTAAAGCCGGAGCGTATCAGTGAATAGAAAAAGTGAATGCAACAGTGTTGTTTGCCGCGATGTTGTCGAAATGTTTAGAAATAAATATTTATCTCTTGAATGTATAATGTAATTATTTACATAAATAAATAGTAATAGAATAATTATCATTGTGAATAAACAAATATATTTCATAAATAGAATTCCTAGCAAACGCATAAAGAGCACGTCTACATAGATATAAACGCGGAATAATTACTTGCGTCGATAAATTCGCAACATCTACACTGTCCTCTACTTACGATTGCAAATGAGAACAATCTAAGAACTTTGCGTCTCTCTATTTTTTTTTTAAAGAGACTTAAAAAGTATTAAAAAAATATTTTCGTTCTAAGTTAATTTTAGTAAATTGCGAAAGAGAAGAAAGAAAGAAATGCGCAAGGAGTTGAATAAGAAAGGTAGTTAAAATAAGTATCTTTTTATAAAAACAAGTAATAATGATTATGTTCAAAGAAAGTCCGCTGCACAGACAATCGCATAACGATTTATTTCTTTGTCGTTTTTCCAAGAGTTTTACTACAATCGAATACGTGTTCTCGAGGTATTATAGTCATGATCATTCGCTTGGCGTACATAATTTAATACCAGGTGTGTTGAAAGCATATTCAAGAAGTCGACGTAGTCATCTGGCGACGCGAACAGATATTAATTTAGGTAGCATAAGTGAGGTACATACCGCGAGCTAGGTGTTACGTAATATTTAAGCTGAGTGCTCGAGGCCCGCTTTTATATACGGGGAGGGAAATGTGCGGCGTGCTAAGCTTGTCCACGGGCAACCCCTCGCTGCAACCACCTGAATTAATCGTGGCGCCTTGCGAAAATAATTATTGCTCGTCCCTTGCGTCGCGTGTACGACGCGATAATTAACGTTTACACGTCGCATCGCTCTTTTAAGTGTTCAAGGCGCACATTCCTCCCAGGGAGGGTTAACAATAACGTCGCCTCGAACAAAGTCACCGAGGCTATGTTATTCATTTTTTCTTTCTTTTTCTACATGTTTCAGCGAAATGTAATTTATTGTCGCAGATTTGCTTTGAGAAAATAACTTTATTTATTACTTGTTTCCATAAAGAAAATACTTATTCCTTCGGTATAAATTTAACTTTAGCAATAGAGATCTCTGGGAAATAGAGTAAATTTTTTATTCTGCAATTTATTTTGCATTATATAAAAATCTGATAAATTCTTGTATATTTCTCAAAGCTTCAAAAATCCAGTTGCACTTTTCTTGTTTTGTACAGATTTTAATTTATCTATTATATTTAAATTCATAATTAAAAAATATTGATAGTTTTTTAAAACCCCAGTTACCAATATAATTTCTATCCTCTTTTTTACCCTACTTTTATCGTTACTTTCATTCTCCACCTCTACATCCAGCTCCAGTTTTTAGATTCTGCTCTCATTTGCAATTAAAACTGCACAACTTCGTTTAAACGCGTATCAAACGGATGTTTCGGTCGGTCGCAGTTTACTTGGATCGCCGTAACGAAGCACCAAGTAAGTGCAATTCACTTCAGGTGACGGAGCGTGCTTAGAATTCGACCACACTTGGCCAACTCCAATCCGGTTTGCTAAATTCCGAGATTTTTGACCTCTCGGGTCAACGACACCCGCTGTCCGTCGAACGGTTCGATTTCGTGATTTAGTTCGAATCCTACCACATCCCCATCCCCTTTTGCTCTCGTCTACCTTGACTAATCTAGGTTTCCGTAACGCTCGGCGAAAGACGGCTGGAGACTGTCGCAGCCTCTTTCGGCTGCGGATCACGTCTTGACCGCACCTCGTCCCATCGAATCGAATCCCGGAGCCAACCAGTTGGACCCGGTGACTATCGTAGCGTAAAGGAGCCTGATTGTCTGTATCGTCCGGCCGTGTTAAGTTATGGAGATCTCTAATGCTAACCGAGTCGTTTTTAGCCTTAGCTTTATGAGGAACATCAATCACAAAATCCTCTTCCCGATGATACATCTCGTCCGAAGACATGGCTTCGTAAAGCACGTCACGTAATAAAAACGAGATGATACATGTTCTCAGCGAAAGAAAAAGATAATTTTGCCCTCAGTATGTCAATAAAGCTCGACGTGCTGAAAATTAATTTTTTCCCTTTCATCTCGATAATTTTTATGCTAAAATTTGTTCATGAATAGTTCACTAGACGGATAGTTTATATTTTGTGTTTAGTGAGAATATTAGTAATATACTCTTTAAATTTCTTGGAGTCCACTCACTCCTGGAGTTAAAATACTGTTAAAAAAGAGTTAAAAAAGAGAGAAAATTTCCACTCTTGACTAGGAATAGTAGATTTTTCACTTTTTTTTGAACTGAGATTACTTTCCTTTGAAATGAATCTCACTCTAAAAAAAGTGAAAATCTGCCACTCTTCAAGAGTGCAAATTTTTCACTCTTTTTCAATAGCGGTATTTTGATTCTTTCGGAGTGAAATTTCACTCCAAGAAATTTAAAAAGTACATTTTTAGGAAAATTTCACAGACTTTTTATCTAAAAAGTTCAGATATTTGTTAACTATACGATATATATTCAGAGTACAACAATATTTTTATTGCGAAAGGAAATGTTCTCGTTCGTATCTTATTCTTTTTTATCTTCTATTCTATTTTCCTTTTAACTTTGTTAGCAATGTTTTGCGTAGTGTCGAGTATTCAAAGAGCATTGTTACGGCCACATAAATTACTTTTATCTGGAATTGCGCGCAGTATTATCCGCAACAGTATGAGAAAATAAAGCAACGAGTTATAGATTTGCAAAAGAGCTCGCATTAAATGACGTTAGTCTAGGAGTAATGCTGAGTTAGCGATTGACTCGTGTCGACCAGATAGAAGACAGGGCGTTTTCAGTCCTCGTTAGCACTCTCCTACGCCTGGTTTGCGCTCTCTCTCTTCCGCTTCCAGGCACATCCACTTCACTCACAGTGCGGAGGCACCGTTCCGAACAATCGTCTCGTAATTCTTCCCAATCAACCGATTGTCGAAGCTAAAACTATTGTGTCTTTCTACGAGCGTACCGGAGAGGTTGAGGGCTCGAAAGCATCCCCTTAACTGGCATATAACCCTGCCATCACCCCCTCGGACTGCCCCCGTCTGTCCGTTGACGTTGTCGTCATCCCGATGGCGACAGTCGGTAAAACGTTCCGGTCCTCACTGAGTGCGGTCAATCGACCGGCAACGACGACCATTGTGTCTCTTCGAAAGGCGTTAAAAGACGCGTTTACGTTTCGTCATTGTGGCCCTGACACTGCCTCTCGCGATTTAGTACGTTTAAGGGAATTCAACGAGATCTCAGGTCTGTAAAGCTGACGGTCGATTAAAGGAACGACGGAATGACTTCTTATCGCGATTACGATTTAATGCTATGCTTAATCATTAATGATTCATAAGATGTCAAGTGCGACAGTAGCTTTCTTTCCGACAAATTTTTCCCATGATATGAATTGGCGCAAATTATGATCTATGTGACTTTTTATATACAATCAAATCATATCCTCTTGTATTAACTATGGCGACATTAAGACTTCAATTTGAAAGTTCATTTATGGAACGATAAAACTATAACTGACGTTATCATTATGAAAATAATGGCGCGGTCGCACTTACTTGGTGTCTTTTTAACAGCGACGCATTTTCCACGGCGTTACTTGGTAACCATAGATCCTTGCTATTCGCGACGTAGCCGCGATGCACGCGCTGAAAGTAATGCCCACCTGATTCTTTCGCTCGGGAAGCGACGTACATTCTCGTAGCAGTTTCCCCGAAACGGGTCATAGACGTGTCCGCAATATCCTCGCGTATATAAAGTCAACTTGAGAAGCGAGATAACGCAGATCCATTGCAGGAAGGAAGGAAGGAAGGAAAGAAGAAAGGAAGGAAGGAAGGAAGGAAAGAAGGAAAAAAGAAAGCACGGCGGTGGCAACGGCGTGGGTGAACTAATGATATCCATCGATATTAAAGTCGAGTGACGCCGCGCCACTTACGCGAGGTCATCTGCATTTAAATGAAATCTCACGGGGGATACGGTGACTCCGCTGCTGGTTGGCCCGACTATTTTCCACGTTTACAGAAACTTTTGGCGGCTGCGTTATCGATCGTATTCGCACTCACAAACGCTTCCAAATGTGCGAATCCGTTCTCTCATCGCGACAAAAATCGATTTCGATTCGACATACCGCTGGTATGGCTTACCCAAAAATAAACAATGACACGCAAAAATATTTCTAATATTTAATATCTAATATTTAAAATATCTATTTTCTCTAATTTACTCTCTAAGTTTCTTACTTTATTAAAAGAGTCCAAAATACTATCCCTATTGAAAGAGTGAAAAATTTTGCAAAAAAAAGAAATCTGCCTCTCTTGAATAAGATTTCCACTTTTTTTTTTAAGATTTAATTTCAAGAAATGTAGAGAATATTTTACCGGAAAATCCAAGCACAGCAAATATTGTTATTTGTGTTAAAAAGAAAGAAAACCAAGATATTGTCAAAAACATTAAAATAGATTTCATATAATAACTTTTACTAATTTATATCAAGCAAAAACACAAAAGTGTAACACAGAATTGCACACTGAAAAAAAATATAGTCAATTTTAATAAATATTTAGTTGAATATTGCCAACTAAATATTTATTAAATATATTTATTTGATATAAAAAATGTTAATTTGATTTAACAATCATTTTTTTTTATTGAACAAATATTTACTTACTGTAAATAAATGTTTAGTTGGCAGTATTGAACTAAATATTTATTAAAATTAACTATATTTTTTCTCAGTGCAAGATTTTTTTTATTTGACTAGGTAAAGAAATTTAATAAAATAAATGAGATCCTGTGGTCACTAAGCATTAATTTAATAAACTTGGTCTGGAGAAATAAAGGTTGCCGATATCGCGAAATTCAAGTTGGATGCATCGAAAATAACCGGCAACGAGGAACTGCCATTACCATCGAAGAGACGCAGCGTGGAATGGTGGACAAGTCGCATAATGGAATACTTTTATCCGCGCGGGCACGATCGTTAATTATTCAGGAACGAATTCTCGTGCGTTAACCGAATCCCGATGACTGTGCGGTGTCGGCCGTACGTTCTCGCACGCTAAAATTCAATGTAGTTTCTGCAGTTAGGACGTCTGCTTGTCTGAAATAGAGGAAGATCAATTTTCGTGAAAACCAAAGAGCTGTTATTTATTAAGCGAAGCGCATATAATTTACATATTAATTAGAAATCCTTTCATCAATCTTTTCATATAAATACAAAAAGATCGAGAAATTCTATACGTTTATTTATTACAAAGCTTTTGTATTACATAAGAAAAATTTAATTAAATAATATCATAAAATTATATTGGAATAAGATGTTGGAGATCTATTTCAGAGATGTATTATGTCTAGAGTTCTAGAGTTCTGATTTCTCTATTAAGAAATCCTTCACTAAGAGGGTGGTTAATGATCTGTGACTACTCTTGAGAGTGACATCTGAACTGATACTCGTTTCCACGTCGTAATCGATCAAATTTCTTCTATCCGCCTAGTATCGTATCTGATATTGTTCAAGTGGCTGTAGCAATGTTACTGCATTCAATCATTTACGCTCACTGAAATGTCATGAAAGAATATATGTCATGAAATTATACATATATGTATGATCTAAAAAAAGTATTTTGTTATTTGCGTTACACTTTTTACTGATGATGCAAATAATAAAATGCAACATTGAAAATTATTAAAAAGAAAAATTAAAAACAAATAGGAGTTATATGTCGTGAAACAAATTGTTGTGGAATCTTGTCAAAAAATTTTCCAGAAAATTCTCGAATTTTCTAAGTATTTTTATTCAAAATTCCAAATAAAATTAGAGAATTTTTTAATGCGTTTTTGAAATAAATTAGAGCAAATAAACACAAACAGTTATACATTGAAAATTAATAGAAGATAGAGATTCTACAACATTATATTTATCGTTTTTACAATAAGAGCCGGAATTTATAGGATAATATAATGAAGATTCACTACAATATAATATCAGCTACTCTTTTCTGTTGAATATTGTCACCTCTGAATATTATTACCTCTATTGTCATCATCTCTATTGATTTTTTAAATAAAAATTTGCGAGACAGGCGTGAATATACGTGAATACATGTATACATATGTATATGCTCATTGCTAATGGATCAACGTTTTGCAACATAAAAAAATCAAATAAAAAATGTTTTCAGAAAGAGACAAATTTAAATTCAAAAATCAAATTTCAAAAGTTTCCTTGAAACCTACCGACAAAATTTCATGAAAATCCATGATTTTCGAGAGTGAAAAGGAAATCCCCTGAAAATTCCTGGTAGTAAACACTCCAAGCTTGTAAATTAATTGCAAGTAAAGGTAACAAATTAACTTCTTGCGGAAACAAGGGTCGGAGCTCATGTATCCTTAAAACGGAAGTGTAACCAGTCGTGATACATCGTTGAAAGGAAAATGCAAGACATGATACACGCGAAATATAGGAAGACTGAACCTGACTGTGTAGCGCACACAGTAGAGTTTAGGGGCGAGTTTTTAGGTTTAACCCAATTGCAACGAGACGACAACGACATAGTGCCTTCCGCTTCAAAGGCGAGTTCGTAAATAACCACCCTTGCACGATCCTTCAGGCGTTCGCTAATGCGTCGTGCTACCCTTACGTTCGAGAAATTTATCGTTTTCTAGTTGAATGAGAAATATTCCAGCCATCTCACGCGAACACGGCGATCGCGTAAGTTTCCCGACGGGGGGTAGACGCCGAATTTGTAATGAAATCACTCTCTGCTGGAGAATGAATATATTTCCGAGAATACTACAATTCTCCACCGCAAATCGGAGTAGCGACTTGTCATCGTTCGTGCGTTATAAACTGATTCACGTATCTATGCCTCAACGTGATTTTCTCGTTATGGAATTTATTTTCATTTTATATTAAGTTAAATATATTCAATGGGGTTGCCATATGAACAAAAGAACTAGGACTAGAAGACTGATAAAAAGGCAATGTCCTTCAATGCGATAACACGCGCTTTGAAGTTTATAGCCTTCGCTGGGAAAATCTGATGCAGCCTGTTACTCCGTAGAGCCGACAAACGCGCGCGTAGTCTCAACTTTCCAGCAAGTGGTACTCGATAATTCATGGTAAGGAGGCTTAAGTCGCGCATCCACGCGAGACTATCACGGAATGGCGTCGGGGCACGCTCAGACGCTGTCGTCTAACAGGTGCCGATGGATATATCATCGGAACGGCGGCAGGGTTAGTTTGCATGAAGACCCCTCTGTCGACCCCGTCTTCTATGCGAGGGTGACGTCACCTCGGCGGTGATAGATCGCCTGAATTATAGGCATCGCTAGTCTTGCGCGTCCTATGGTGCTTCCTGATGCAGAAATGATTTTCACGGGGAGTTTCCCCGCGAGCGCGAGTTGACGCTTATTCAACTTTTGAAAATCCTTTGCGGTTAACATTGACTGATGCTTACTTAGAATTAATCTGATTCAATAGAGCGAAATAAGTTATGCGTTAATTTGTTGAACATTGAACATTGTTACCATCATTTACGTATTTTGTATTTAGCAATGTTATATGTATGAAAAAAGAACACAGTTATTGAATTAACAAGATACGTTCGGTTAATTTTTGGTATAGAAACAAATAGAATTTTTGATTATTATAATCAAATATTTTGGTACGCAATCAGAACATTTAAATATGAATAGAATTTAGTCGTTAAAGTTTAGTCAGTGCATATATAATAATAATATTCAAGGTAATAATATCAAGTTATTATACAGCAAAAAAAAAAGAGCATAGTTTAATAACATATATGGTTGAAGGAATATTGGTAGAACTAAACAAATTTTCTAATTCATAATTAAATAATCTGGTATTTCAAAAATTTTGTTATTTTTATTAGAATTTAATGTACAACAAAATATGTCTGGTTACCGTAATCAGAATATTCTTTTTGTTTATTTTAACTAAAATTATAAATTGTTCATATTTCACTAAACAGTAGTCTGGTTATTATATACATATTTAAGATTAATTCAACCAATTTTTTAAGTGTAAACAAATATCGAATCAATTTATTTATATAATTTATTTTAAAGATATTTTTAGAATTTAATTATGCATCACCAAAGATGTGTAATAAATTTACAATAATTTATTTTTAAATCAGATTCTTTAACCGTCGTCCACGAATCGAATTGTCGACATATCCATACATATAAATTCGTAAAATCATGGTAAGGATGACAAAGAGTGAATCAAAGGGAGAATATCCGATATGAAGATTCTAAACGAAGTTGCGTACGGAATCATATGAATTTCCAATGAGTGCCTTTTCAATAATCTATGCACACGTGTGCAAGAGGGGGCGACACACAAAGAAAAAGACGGAGGTGGGCGATGGATACAAACGCGGGATGAGTTTTCGTATGGTGAATGTGAAGTTGGGATAGGAATCGCTCCTCGGGATTCTCAGACAGACCGAATCAATGCAAACAACTGGATATTGCCGGCAATATCAGTTTTCTTAGGACGGTGCGCCGCTCAACTGCGAAACGCGCCCAGACGATGGCTACGGCATCGAAGGTAGTCGGGACGAGGGTTGCAAGAAGGAAAATCTAGGAAGGGAGTAAGAAAAAGCGGAAGCGCATACCCGTTGTAGGCGAAAGTTTGCCTTGCCACTTCGTCTCCTCACTGCTCTCCACAAACCCGTTCGCATCCACCAACTCACCGACTACGTGATTTATTCAGCCTATTTTATGCAAAAGCCCGCCATATGAGATTTCCACGGACACCTTATTTCCTATCCGGGCTAGTCGGTAAACGCGACTTCTTGCGGGATCGAAGAAATTCCGAAGAAATGGGTCCGCAAAGGAATTTCTTTCCGAAAAGTCATTTAAAATACAGTATACACATACACAAATGTGCTTCATGAAATTTACTTCATGAATGGTATTTATGTGCTGCAATTTTTTTCTTACCTTTACCGTTTGCCAGATTGACAGACGTCAATGAAATTACGGCTATTATCGCGTGCAAACTCTCAAATTGAGATGCGGAGAATACAAGGCGCAAAGTTAGCAAAATGCAATAAATATTAAAAAATGCTTAAAAATCTATTCGTGAATCTGATAGGAGAGTTGAAGGAAATTTTATTGCCCCTGCTCTTTCTTCCCACTTGAGAGGAGGCTGATGAGAACATCTCTGTTGGACGAGTACAATAACTTACTTGCAAGCTTGACAAACGATCTGACGTGCGTGCTTTACGTATTGCGCTTTATTAGGGGGCACCCCATTTAATGCATCGCCTACCGTTATAGAGTTAGTATAGCAACCCTAGGGTCACATTTTGGTTATGTATTAAATAAAGTCTTTTCAAGAATCAGCACTTAATTCTTCTAAAATGTAATTTTTCCCAATCATGCCTTTTAGAAATCTTTTAGAAATCCTTCTGTTGAAGATTTATAGGCTTATAAGTAGATGCAATACCTAAGTAAATGCTCATTAAATAGATGTAATAAAAAAATTAGGGAGTATAACAGAGAGAGAACTTATTGCTAGAAAATGATAAATTATTTCAGAAAATATTGTTTGTGATTGTACATTTTGTCTATTAATTTTTATTTATTTTTTATATTTATTTTTATGTCTCAGTTTTATATTTTATTAAAATTTATTGAAATATTAACATTCTTAGCTATTACAACGTTTTTGTATGAAACACATAAAATGGAATGTACAACAGAAAATATGTTTCCTATTTATATTCAATGTTTTATTTAAATATACGACAATAATCTTTTAAATTTTTTAAATGTTTTATACCGCTGTAATAATAATCGCAAATGAGAATTTAATCGATTTACGGTACAGCTACGTAAATCTCTAAAGAACGTTCTTCGTCACAAGTACATAATTTGCAATTAACTTACGTAGACTGTTCAACACTAATTAATGAGTACGTCAGAAACTCTCTCTCTCTCTCTCTCTCTCTCTCTCGTTCTCTTCAGATATCGTGACTTCGATTAAGTCTATCAAAGAGTTTTATAGCTGTCATGTTAAGCGCTATGAAATTTAATTTCCGATACATCATCGGAATTAGCAATTAATTAAGAAATCTCGCAATTCTCTCTTCATTGCTTTATACTTTATCAATTATTTGGAATGTTTGAATACTCACTATACAAATTATCTTATATCAATAATTATTACAATTCGATAATTTATATAATATAATATAATTTCTTGGTATGAAACATTTAAAAATTATTAGATTAACTCATTTAGTTATATTTTGTGATATAATGCTATCATTATAATATTTATATATCCTCTTTCTCTATTTTCACAAAAAATTTTTCAATGGATTATATCTGTATATTACGTCATAATTTTCATTACTCGTGCATCAAAGACTTTCGCAAAGGTAGGCGCAAAATGTCCGGGCGTCGACACTGGAAATTGCCGACGTCATCTAAGGACGAAACGCAATTACTGATAGAATCTTGCACCCCTCGTATATACGCGGGTACCAAGATCTGCGATTCCCATTTTTATCCGGCGCTAATGGGACGACGTCAAAGTAGACCCCTATTTGCCATCTTCGCGATCTTTCGGTTCATCGATCTCGAGACTAACCCAATAAGTTAGACACCATTCGTCTTGAACGCACCCGCAGATTCGCGTAATCGAGAGCTAGAGAATATTACTGATCTTCTAGGATACAGACGTATCGGTCTTCCACTTTGGCTATTACTCAAACTCAATTAGGATTACGAGCGCATTATAACTTTCACTTGCGATATCATCCTCACGAGATTACAGTCTCAATTCAAATGATTAAACGTTTTAATATTTTAAAATTTGAAAAATAAACTTAAAAAGTAATTTAATGTTGTCATGTCTCAAAATTATATTAATCTAATTCTAAACTAAAATTAAATTCAAAATTTAAAAAATAGTAATTTACAAAATTTTAGAATTTTATGTCTTATTTAATTAATTATTCAATTTTAAAGACCAATATTATAACAATACAATTTTTAAATACACACTAAGGGGGCTGATATTAAAATTTCTAAAATATTAGTTAATATTTGTAACTAAATATATGTCACGCACTTAAGCACTAAATCTTGTAAGCAAGAAAATCAAACATACACCGATTTGTTGTTGGACTGACTGTACATTCGAGCGAATTGTGAGTGAAGATTCGAGACAATAATTGGCTCGTCCACTCAGCATTGCTGGAGTGGCCGATGGATGTATTCGTTGAGATTACGCGAAATGGTTGTAAATGCCTGGAGAGTACCGGCCGGTCGGAGTAACCCTCACCACCCTCTGCCGCCCCCCCCCCATGAAAGAGTCAGCCACTATCTCGCAACTGCAGTTACAGCTGCACAAAGGTTAATGCATGCTATTGTTACTGCCAGTCGGCCAGAACTGCTGTGCTTTCGTCAGATCACAGACAAACGCACTCATACGAATATGAATGAATGCACCCTTATGTTTCGACGATAATCACGATAGACACATTTAACAAATGGTACTGTTTTCGCGCAATATTTAACACAACATTGGCAATGTAAAATTTTTACCCATCATCCGCAACCTGGTTTCCGAACTTTAGATTAGATTTTATCTAATGTATCTTTAGTGTAGATTTTATCCAGATTGTATAAAAAAATCGGCAAAAATTGTGAAAGCTTTAACAACAAATGTATTTTACTTATTTTTTTACTGATTTAAATTTAATTATCAGGAATTGTAATAAAAAATCAACAGTGCTTTCGAAGTCCAATATTGCTGATGGAGGGTTAAGCTGATTTAAACTGCTTATTTTATCGATTTCGTTAATCAAATTTTCTTGACATTGACCGATTATAAAATTGATCCATTGTTTCATAATTTTTTAATAACGCAAAAATTTCTTAACTTCTTCTAATCTATAACTCAGAAACACTCATTAAAAACGCTTTGTACTTCACACAACCGGGAGAAAATAAAAGCTGTTAGACTCATAAAGTTTCAGACTTTTTCGGTCTAACAGCTTTACTGATAATTTGTGCGTTCCACTGTGAAGTCGCATTAGACAAGCCAAACATCTACGCTGTTAAAAGTATACGCCGATAATAAAGGGGCCGCTGCGAATTCTTGAAGTGGATGAAGGGTGATAAAGCGAAATGACTCTCATCATGTGAATGGAAGCGACGTGGCTCTGTTCAACTTGGCACGGCTCGGCTCGGTACCACCTGATAGGGGAGAATCAGGGCAGATCAAAGCGGACGGAGCGGATACGTAACATGTCGAAATTGATAGAGAACGCTTTACGTTAGCGAATTGTGAGTCGAAGCGGCTCATTGATGTTGAAGCAATGGAGGAGGGAACGAAGAGGACCAGCAGAGACGAACAGAAAAGACTAAGTCGATTTTAATTTAACCGGAGGACAAATTAAAAGGCATCAATCCGGAGGGCAAAGTGCTGCGGAGAATTAACAGTTGGCTCTCAAGGCTCAAGAGAAGTAACGGGAATAACGATATGCCCTTCGAGTGAAACGACGGTTGGATACTTAATTCGCTTGGCCCTTGGTCTACCAAATGGGAGATAGTCTTTCAGCTCACTGTACTTAAAAATGTACGTGCTGTTCCTATAAATGACACGTATATTTAAAAGTATTTCTATAAATTCGCATACTTCTTATATCAGAATAAAATTAAAAAATTACATTTTATTAATAATCGAGCGTGTAGATATTGCGAAATCTTTTTTAGAGAAGTAATATCTTTTAAATCCAATGCAATTTATTTGAAAAATATATTATATATACCTTAATAAAATATTACATCAAATTATGTATATGTACGAGGATCAAATATAAAAGAAAATTTTTTTTATTATTTATTGGACGAGAATAAAAATATAAAGAAAACAAATTATTTTTCTATATTGTTCCCTGTTAATTTAGTTTTGTCAGCGGAGGCAAGTTTGACGATCTCGTTTTCATTAAAAGTAACAGGTTGCGTCTGCAGTTAATTGCACTAATTGAATTCTTCTATACTGGAATTGTCCTCGAATTTTCCTATTTTTTTAGCGGCTCAATATACAAATGATAACCGCATTGAGACAAATCTTTCCATACGATTATCATTTGTTTGGACCATTGAAAGAAAAATTGGGAGAACAATACGATTCGTGGACGATACCAATGGAGAGAAATTCGTAAGTAGCTGCAGACACAATCTATTTTTAATGAAAATGGATGGGATCGCTAAACTGCCTATTCACTGACAAAAATATATTAATGTAACAGGGAATCTGTAGAAAAATAATTTTTTTTTATATTTTTATTCTCGTCCAATAAATAATAAAAAAAATTCTTATTTATATTTAATCTCCCTCGTATAAAATTAAAAAAATATATCATAAATATACAGCGACGTGTACAAATCTTACATCGTAATATTCATACGAAATACGTTTGTATACCCAAATTGTAATGTATTAACTATGGAGTATACTGTACTACTGTGTTATCAAAGTACACATAGCCGAGATAGGCCAACTAAATGGAGCAATTTCATTGTACTGATATTAAAGTCTAAGCATCGACTTTAACACAGAATAAAACGATCGAAATCGAATCTCGTTATTCGATAACGGCACGTAAGCTGCACGTTATAAAGAGCCATAAAATCAAGAAAGTATCGCGCCTATGACCATCCGCATTGTCGAGAATTCATAGAAAAGGAATATTTGTCCCAATAACCCTTTTCGACAACGATATCGTTTGCCTTCAACTTTATCCTGTGTAATATCTATTACTAATCGCAAGTGAAATAGACCAATAGAAATGGAGGATAATCGATAGTATGTCTGAAATCTAGTAGTGCAACGGAAATAACCATGAACAAATTTATCACGTCGTTTCTTTTCTTTTCTCTTAAAAAAAAAAAAATGGTATTTCTTTTAGAGATATAAAGAGCGCTAGGATTTTCTCTCGCATTTTCTTTTAGTGTTGTACATAAAAACGATTATATCACACAGTCATATTCTGGAGTACAATAAAAAAAAGGTATATAACGTAAAATGCCATTTATAAAAATCACGGAATTATAATTTTATAGATAGAAATGCAAAGAAGCCGCCGTAAAGTTTCGAAATTCTTAGGTTGGCATTTTACGTCGTTTCGCGCGATTAGCGGCACGGGCGCAACATCGTTAGCGATTTATAAGGGCGGTAGGCACGTATAAAAGTTACCCGTGCGCGTTTCCGTTGAACCTCATTCTACAAAGGAGAAGTAAGCATCTTGGCGCGAGCGCTGCGGAGAATTTAAGTGAAGCTAATTTCAGGAAAGCGGTTACGCTTCCAAGCTATTTCGAGTCATGTTATTAGCCGAAATACGATGCTGCTCGCTTTTCAGGTGTGAGACAAACGCGTTCTTCTTCATTCTAATCTCGTACCAACATTCCTTTTAACGCTAATGATCCTGCCAATTCTGCATTATAAATGAATGGGAGTTAAAAGATAAATATATTAATACAGTTTAAAAGAGTTTAAATAGAGAAGAAAATTTTATTCCTTATTAAATAAATTTTATTTTAATTTATTTTTGTTAACTTTAATAAAATATTTAATGTAAAAATTGATTCATTTTTTTTTGTAACGTAATAATAAATTTTTAAACAAGCTAAAAAAATTGATTATATATAAATAAATAAGATCTTTTCTAGAATATAATTCAAAAAATGTAAAATAACAAATCTTATAAAATAAGATGATTAAATGGGATAGGATAATACACGCGGTATGCCGTGCTCTTTTAACCGTTAATTTGTTGTGGATTAATTAAAACAGTTTACATGGGGGGGGGGGGCATAGAACTCTTATACCTGTTGTTAATATTGCTTCGAGACAGACAATAACGAAAGTAATATATTTCGTCAACGACAACCACTAAACTGCCCATCCGTACATATACATGCACATCTAAACGAGCGTTAAGCTGCTTGCCAGACGTTACAAGGGCTACTTTACCCTCCGTCTGATGAAATTCTCTGCTAAAATTATTTTCAGGCTTGGCGACGGGTTAACGAAGCAGCTCGTCGTCGAAAGGAACGAGAAGATGAAGAAATAAGCGTCTGTTCCAAATTTTCACATCGATAATGCGAGTCGTTTAATTGACGGAGCGACACAGTCAATAAAAATAAATAAGGACAAACACACAATGTTATACTTTATTTTTTATATTATTAAAAAGCTTTTAGTTTTCTAAGATATAACAGATAAACAATTGAGTCAGTAATAACATTAAGTTCGCAATTTTGCTGGGCATATAGCTGCTTAAGAACCTAATTATACGAGTATCATTTAATTTAAATGAATATCAGATTTGAATATTAAACAATTTTTAAATAATTTAATTGATAAATCTATCTGGTTTCTTTCTAGTCTGATACTAACATACTAGACACGATTTATCTGTTGAAACTTAAAAAGTAATTTTTGTCACAAACATCAGACTTGGCCACATCAAGCAATCGGGAAAACGCTCGAGTCATTTCGCAGCATATCGCCTTGCGGTAGCGCAACTCCTGCCGATTGCATTCTCTCTCGACACACAAACGTAAATTAAAAATGCTCCGACGCAGTTAACGAGCAAACGACAAAGGGGCAGCGCTGAAGCGCAGCGGCGCAAAGAGAACAGGAGACACGATGGCACGGTGGCGAAAATTAATATCACCCACTGCCTTCAACCCTTGTTATACGAGAGCGCGCGCATGCGGGGACCCCGTGCAAGCGCGCGTGTAACGCGTCAAAAGTGTAAACGCACAACGTTGAAATTCTCTTGTCACTCACCGTCCTGCGAAAATTTCGTCTATCTCATCGTATTTTCAATTTTTGTATATATATTTAAAAAATGACGAATTTTCTGATAACTAATGAAATTAAAATTTTGATATTATAATCTTAACTTAAGTGTCATAATCTTAACTGTCAAGAAATTCGACAAAACAATTTTCTGAGAGAAACTTGTCAATCTTTTGAAGTCACGTCTATGCCAATTAGAGCAGAGTTTGTTGTTTCTACTGTGTAAAAATATAAATTTTGAACCCTGGGGAAAATTATCGTTCGGTTCTGGATTGACTGGCGGATACGCTTGAAATTAATCGGCTCGGTATGAGAGATCAGAACGTAGTCTCAATGCAAAATTTTTTTTATTTTTCTGTGAATCAATAGAAAAACAAAATTCGCTTGCGAGTGCGACGCGTGTTCTGTTTTATGACATATTTTTCGTTCTCCAATCGGTTTCTTTGCGTTCGTGAAAATTACAACTGTGCCAAAGTTCAAAGCGTGCCTCAAGGCTGCGGCTCACCGAAAATAGCTAAATTGCTGACTCCTCAAACGTTAACGATAGCAACCGCATTGTGTTGCTTTGTCGCTGAATATGTCTGCATTTGCAAAAATAATGTGCATTCTATT
>Ga0157364_1000648_pt1 | contig 25418 bp, 12 predicted proteins | sample AttsexASBM2_FD_111476 | JGI IMG/M metagenome (GOLD analysis project Ga0157364, IMG submission 111476) | Fungus gardens microbial communities from leaf cutter ant in Ribeirão Preto, State of São Paulo, Brazil - Atta sexdens ASBM2 | ecosystem: Host-associated > Fungi > Mycelium > Unclassified ... | reverse complement strand
TCTCTCTCTCTCTCTCTCTCTCTCTCTCTCTCTCTCTCTCTCTCTCTCTCTCTCTCTCTCTCTCTCTCTCTCTCACTGCGCGTTTTTCTTCTCCTGCTCCTCGAGAGAGCTTCGATGTCTCGATCGCACAGCGTTACGCGTGGCGCTTAGAGCATTAAGGTGTTAGTAGGTGTCATTACTTATGATTAATAGGCGAACAAAAAGAAATATATGGTTGTCAGACTAACTGATCCTCCGTATGCAGGAGAGACGCGCGCCATGGAATATATGAAGCTGAAGAAGGACAAGATTAGGTAATGAAAAACGCTCCAAAAGTATTATTATCTAAAGGAGCATATCTTTATTAGGAAATAACACATTCGAGATCGTTAAGAAAGATTAGCAATTGTAAGAATTGGAAGAAACCCAAATTGCTTAACGCATTCTTAAACAATCCAATTATTATATTTCGCCATATGTTTTAATTAGTCCATTTCTAAGTTAATATATTAATTATAAGTACTAATTCGCGTTTGTATGTATAAAAAACGTTTAAGTGTTTCGTGAATGCACTTCTTGCAGAGAACGCGTGTATCTGTTTGAAATCTGTTTAAAGGAGAAGAAACGTGTCGTTCAAGCGATTCGCCGCAATCTCCGCAGGAGATGGCCCATCGGCGCCGTCCATTCGAGACCAACGAATCGCGATGAAGATGGACGGAACTATTTTTTTCCCATAGGAAGGGTAGGAAATCTCCGTGCGAGGGCATATGCATCGCTAATTTCGGCATGGAGCGCGTGCGTGGAACAGATTAGTACAGCTAGTCAGTCGGCCGACCGACCGACCGACCGACCAACTCGGACTCCACTCCGTCCCTTTCTTTTGCTGCCATTCCATCTCCCTCGTTCTCCTCTCCCCGACTACGCGCACATGTGTGCAGGGCATGAGGTCGCTTTCCTCGCTGTTCTGTTCGGCTCGCGAGGCTCCGCCGCGGTGGCGGAATCGGGATCCGACGTTGCCACTGCTTGTAGTTATCGGGCGGTGATGCCGGTGCCGCGCCGGTATGCGTGTGGAGGAACTGGCAAGGCGCGGCGTTGCCATATCGACCGTGCCCTCGTCACCGATCGGAGAACGACGAGCCGAGCGAACGATGAACGAACGAACGAATAAACGAATTAACGAACGAACGAACGAATAAACGGACGAATGGACGGACGGGCGAATGAATGAACAAATGAACAAACGAACAAACATTTCTCTCCATTTTCTTCACTGCTATTTTCACAGCATATCATTCTTTCCCTTTGTCTTTCTGGAGCAATCTTGTTTTTTTTTTTCCTTCTCTTTTACTTCTTTCTCCGTCTCTTGCTCTTTTCTTCTCTCTGTCTCTGTAATCTAAAAGACTGCTCCATCTCCTCCATCTTCGTCATCGCGAAATAGTTGCACCTGATTGAGGCATTACCGATTTTGATCAGACCAATACCAGACTACGGGGACGATATAACGCACGGCTGACAGGACAGTATAGTAGTGAAAACTGAGGTTCGCCTCGGCCACTCGCCGGGCTCGCCCTTGAGAAGACTGGACTGGCTTGAGAGCTGGGAGAGCAAACGTTACTTGTACGCTTTCTCTCAATTCTCACCCGCTCGTTCGCGCGATATGCATTTCTTCCTGCCTGCGCAACAACTCTCAAACTCGTTCGGATCACTGTCGGAACCAGTACATGACCATAGCCGATACACTTAACTCCGCAACCGGCAATAATCGCACTGCAGATAACGATAATGAGATTGACATGGACATGGAGAGGAGAAGCGACACAACTACGTCAGCACGCGACCAGATTTTCAACCAACCCTAAATTTAATCCTAAACTTGCCGAGATACGTTTTTATTTTCACTGCAATTCTCGAAGCTTCAAATTTTTGTAAATCGTACAGCTTTAAATTCGCATGACAGCTTCTTATAAAATTCATTGTACAATTCATGTGCTTGAATAAGATAGAAAATTTCGCACTGAAAGAGTCGAGAGAGAAAATGTTTGATTACTGCAAGCTCTTTTTCTTCAAGAGAATGAGATTGATTCGTTCGTCTGACGCAAGGGGACAACACATTTCCTCGTCTCTACTTCCGTTCGTTCCACCAAATTCTGGGAGAATGTAATTACGATTCAAAGCGAGTCAAAACATGAGAGGGAGAGAGAGCCGACGCTTTTGCAATGCCGATGCGTCGCAGCAATGCATCGCATCGGTTCGAGAAGAGAGACAGCTTCCTGAACACTCAGGATTAGAATGAATTCGCCGTCCCGTTGCGCGAGAATGCGACCGTATATTTTTACAATTTGAGAGAACGAATTTTATGACGGTGAGCAAATCCGATAACTTTTAATATCCACCCGCGCGTCTTCGATCGCCTCCGTGTTCTTCTCACCTCGCGCGCAAGATTGGTATTTTTAAGTATTTCGGATGTTTCAGAAATTTTGGGATCATATTTTGTACACGTAGCGCTAAGAGCGAGAAAATTTGAAAGCTATCGTCTGATAATATAATTTATGTAGGACGCTTCTATTAACTGGTACTCATTGCGGCATCGCGCATTTAGCTGTTCAGATAAAACTGTTAAGATAAAAAAAATAGCTGCCAAGTGTTTCTGGATAAAATCACCTTACGCATTATCACCGCATACACTATCGCTCATAATTATTCAAACAGCAGATATTTTCGACTTTAAAAGCTCCGATTTTCAAAACTAAGTAAGTATCACTTTATTATCGTTAACACAGATATTTTATTAGAATTGACGCTGCTTATTGTTGTATATTTATGGTTATATTTATGTATGGTTATATTTATAATTGTGTTTATAATTCTAAATGGTGTTAAAATTTTACGTGCGTCCGTGATTGCCGGCTAGAAAGACGGAGTTTATTGTTAGACGCGCGAACAAGAGGCAATGCTATGCTTGCCTTGATAACATGTTCGATTATCGATATAATCCAATCTACCGTGTATATTTCGAAGATCTTACGTAACGCAAAAGTGAATTATTCATATAATAACGACTCTTCGTAAAATGACGAAAAGGATGATAACACGATTACACGGATTTGCTTCCTTGCTTCGCTAGCGAGCGACGTCATAACAAGAGAACTGAGATAAAACACTTACGATCAACGATGAGTGTGGAGCGGGTGTGACAAAAACACAAACGCACGTAGTATTCCAGTATCGTTCACACGCGCGAAAAAATAGAATTGTTCAAGAAAATGTTCGATGTGCGCGTACGTCGACATGTTCAATAGCGATATTAAACATATCGGATTGATCAAATACGCTTGCTGTGGACGAACGCTTGAAGCTGCAAACCGCCAAAAGTAAGATAGCAACGACAGATAAAAGTCCTTTTTCTTTCAAACGATAGCATCTGGCTTAACGTGACGACCGCACCGCACCGACCGCAGAGTTTCTAATAACGTCAAGGTTATTCCTGCCGAGAGAGCGAAGAAATAGGCATTTATGCAAGAGAGGACGCTCAAACTTTAATACAGAGCAAAAAAGTACCTTCAACGTAGCTTTCGTAAACTTGCACACTTACTCCTATAATCTCTTGCGGCGTAGAAATGACCAATTAGCCGCGCCGATTAGCTTTCATTTAAAGAACTGGAAAATGTATTTAATTAATAATTCACGTAGATTTATTATTATTATTATTATTATTATTATTATTATTATTATTATTATTATTACTACTACTACTACTACTACTATTATTATTAAACAGCAAAATCCAGATCGTATTTGATGCTCCCCTCACTATTTATTTTTGTTATTCACATAAGGCCTACCTGTGTGAAAATTTATCTGGGAATTCCATATTTTCATACTGGCCCTATATGGGCATTACTGAGGCATCCAAAGTAAAAGTTTGTCAAACTCACTCATTTAGGATATAGTTTACTTAAATTCCCTAGTCACAGTCCAAGCAGGACCTAGTTTGGATTCCATTTTTTTCCCCAAGATAATTATATTTAGGCCTGCACAGTTATCCATATAAGATTCAATTTGATCTCAAATTTTCTCTAATAATAGTTTAATTTATAGGATATTTTATAACTATGTCTAGGCTTGAGTTTGATAAATCTTTATTTTGGATGCCTTAGTAATGCCTATATAGTAAGCCAATATTGTAAGAAATTTAGAGGAAATAGGTACAATTAGAGAAGCTATATAATGTCAAGACTGTGTAGCTAATGGCAGGACGAAAGTCTATCAATATACAGGAGACCAAACGGTTCGAATCCCGGAATGCTCTGATATTTTTCTCGCTTATTTCTTACAATAATACAATTAAATATGAAGTGCCTAGATAAATTTCTTCACGGATATATCAACTCTATAGTTATATAAAATATGCCCATGTTAAAATTTTTATACTCTTGGCTCAATTTTGAATTGTCACGCTTCTTTATCTAGGCTCCATCTGGGCCAAGTTTGAAAACCAATGTGGGATCTAGATATAAAAGCGTGACAATTCAAAATTGGGTCAAGGTAGGCATTCTAACTTGGGCCTCAAATAATGTAAGGATAATTAACTTGGGCCCGATTACAGTCTAGAAAGAATTTCCACACGGATAGTTTAATTTATTATTGTTGATTAGCTATATGCTTCTTCCTAAGCATCGTAGTTATATCGAAAAACTTTCGAAATTAATATACTTTCTAGAGAATTTTTGAAAATTAATTATGGAAAAACAACAAAACTCCGCACAATATATTCATATTATAATTGATTCTTATATTTAAAACAACTTAAGATTGTACTCTAATACAGTCTTAAGAAGTCATAAAACAACCGGAGCCAAATTACTATTCTAAATATTACTTAAAAATTAAAATTGAAAATTAAATTAAAATTAAATTAATTTAAAAAGAACTAATTATCAATATATTAGTTTAAAAAATCGTATGTCATTTTCAAATCAACATGTTTATATATTTTACAGAATATTGAAATAAAAGATGAAATCTATTTGCAACGTGATACTATGTAAAATCGCTGCATTATAAGAAAAGGATAATTTTCATCGAAGAAGTCGCCGTTTAATTAATTCGGTCACGAAGAACTGTCGGACGCAGCTGAGACTAAAAGGTTTTTCAATGCGAAAAAAATCATCCGGTCATCTTTGTACTAATCCTTCGTCGCCATCGCCTGTAAAACACTAATTACAGCTCAACAATTACAGCAGTCGCTTCCGCCGGTGAGGCAGTCAACGTAGACAAAAAGCTTTAGAGAATCCATAAAGCTGTCTCTCTCTCTCTCTCTCTCTCTCACGCGCGCGCGCGCGTATTCTGTACGCACGCACATTCTCTCCGAGCTTACTGAACTTTTCGCAAAGTACGGTGCCTCTGCAGCGAAAGACGACCGACCGAATCAGCGTAGATTTTGTCGTGCGAGTCGAATCGTCGCCGAGCACGTCGCGGACAATAGTTTCGCCAGTAATGCAATACGCCGCTCCCGGTTGTGCTTCCAGTCCATATACAAAGGGAAGAACTTTCTTCGTCAATGATGCGCCCTTGTACGAGCGCGAAGACAATTGTACACTCATTGCTAAAGAGAATCTATCTAATTATTATCATCATTTCCGTTTTCAATTAGGCGTACCAAAAGATTGCGCTCCGACTGATCATCGATTATAGCAAGATAAGGTAAATCTCAATGACTAAACTAATAAGAAAATATAATCAGTTTATATATTATTATTTATTAATAATTAGTAACACTATAAAAGAAATTAGGACACAAAACTTTGTTTTGTCGTAATCGAAAAATATTAACGTATAAATTTTAAAAAGAATATTTAAATGACATTTTATTAATATATTTACATTATGCCGATTGTACTATAGATACTATAGATATTGTACTATAGATATTTAAATTGTTCATGTTCTTTCTTCTTAATGTTCTTGCTTATGCCTTTTCATGCCACTATGCTTGCAGTAAGTTCCCGCATGTGCATTTAACCACAGAGCCAAAATGAGTTAAAATGTTTGTTATCTTTGTCTTTATCTATATATATTACAACGTGCATTACAATTAAAAAGGCGATTTGTTTATACATTTTTCGCGTAAATATCTATGCATTGTATTAAAATTTTTTTATAATTTCAGTTTCTTACAGTCATAAAAAACACACTACACATATTTAGATAAATATATTTAAATAAATATAATGCAATATTTAAAAAAATTCGCAAATGTAGACATTAGCTGATATTCACAATCCATTTTTATTTCAAGACCATCTTAAATAATATCTAAAGATACTAATACCGCTCTCTATTGGTTCATAATATCTTAAAACTACTTAAGACGGTCTTAAATAGAAGAACTAGAAAGACCAAAATTTTAATAATCGGGTACCAACTTTATAAAAGTGATTGTACTGCCTTATGTATTACTTAAGGGCGTGTTCGAATTCCTACTCGGATGCTCCAAGTATCATGTCATCCTTGGTTAATGTTCGATAAATAACAAAGATGATATCTGAGTAACACTCGGATGCGAACATATTATCCAAGATGGTAATAAGATGAGAAAATATGACTGTCCTTACAACAATTGAAATGAATAATTTTTTTGTAATAATTTACAATAAATTTATATTTTATGATTTAATTCGATACAAAATATTGAACTTCTTAGTTCGATCTTTCTTACTGTCATTGACAAATATAATATTATATAAATGGGAAATTTTAATTTTAATTTTCCAAGCAAAAAATCTTACATGAAGCCTATATACGTAACACATATTTATCCATAAAACAGTGAACGCATGAACTATAATCAAGAGTAAATTTCTCTATAGGAAATTCCACTATAGCAATTTGAATAATCTCTTGAAATAAGAGGATAAACTAAAAAAGATAAATACGCAGCCTCACTACGAGATGGACGCGCTATTCGTAAGAAGAAAGTTCTATAAGAAGGTATATACAAATCGAGTTGAAGAGATTCTAAAGTTATTTCGGAGCCTTCTAGGCCTCTAAAAGATTTGTTTTATTCATTTTGGAATGTGATAATTATGCCCATTTCCATCAACGTAGATTAACTTTAATCTCGGTTCAATTTACTCTTGGTGGAAATGGGCATTAATAATATTTTAACGATAAAACTGAATTAATCGTTTTTATATAGTTACGTATAAAAAATGTTTTTCTGATTTGATGTATATGTCACTAAAAGACAAATTCTTCTAACTTAAGAAGATACTGCGAAAGAGCAGGAATATTCTTTTGTGTAATTGTTGCAAATATATTATTAATTTTTCAATCACTGGATGTATTCATTTATTAGGACATTTATCTTATTCATATTCTCTAAATTTCTTAGGGCCGACTGTTCCATCTTCAAATAAACTATGTGGCAATTTACCTATCAGAGATAATAGATAAACAAAAAAGTAAAAGAAGTAAGAGTATAAAAGAGTAAGAGTAAACAGCTGAAGTTTATCGAAAGATAGAATAATCCACTCTTAGAGTAAAATCTCACTCTAAAGACTGAAAATTTGCCATTTTTAAGGATAAAAATATTATCACTTTTTTTCAAAGAATGATTCAATTTTCACTCTATCATATGTTTTTCCTTTTTATTATATTTATCTTACTACAATCAACAAATATTTACGTAGACATTTCGAGAATCATTTCGCAATTTTTTTTTTAAATTTCACTACTTTAATTAACAGCAGCTTTATTTTCACACATTTAAAATTGCATTTGAAATTGAAACGAGCATCACTTCACAGAAATTTCTGAAAAGAAAACCTCGCGGTTCGCAGAGCCTCTTAGCCATCGCAAAAATCTAAAGACAGGTGTGATATAGCGAGCTGATGCGTCAGAAATTATTCACGCAAATAAGGTATTTCGACCGCGCAGCCAGGCCAGTTTGTACATCATACAGTTTAGCGCGATGAGCTTCGATCACACTTGTTGAGGAAGGGAAGCCTTCATACCACCTCCATCCAACATTTCCTCCTCGTGCTGCTTCTCCCATTCTCTTTCTCTGCTTTTCCTCTCTCTTCCTTTTCCTTCGTGCTTCCTCTTTCCCTTTTTCCTCCATTGCCTCACGAGCTATCTCGTACAGTATGGTACCTCCATGAATGACCTTGACCTCACGTCGCATCCACGTAGTCCTAATGTTTTCGTCTAGACGTCCGATCGACGTGAACAGTTTGCATGATGATCTCAAATCGATAATTTTTAGAGAGAGAGAGAGAGAGAGAGAGAGAGAAAGAGAGAGTGTGTGTGTGTGTGTGTGTGTGTAACTGATACATAATCTGTATAAAACTGAAAATTAGTAGATTTACTAATTTTTTTTAAATTTATAGCCTCGATCTTTTCGTATTAAAATTTTCATCTATTCCGAGAACAATCTGTTTTTAAAAAGACATCCAGTACTTTTGGGATATCCTGCCAATTTCTAATTACTTTATATCATAATCCTATATATCGATTGACAATCTGAGACATATTGAACAATACACTGAAAAAATGTATTGTTTTCAACGGTAGTCACTGAATTGTAGAGAATTCAGAGGATTTTCTTCTGATGTACAGCATCAAGAAAATATTTTAAAATATAAAGAAATATTTTAAAATATAAAGAAATATATTGTATAACTAAAGCTGAATTTAAGATAGCAATTCTCTTAAAACTAGAAAATCTTCTGACTAGAAGAATCCGTCTCTTAGTAGCATGCACATCATCCCAGTAAAATTTTTCATATATAAGTATCTAATTATACTCTCTTGGAGTAAAATCTCACGCCAAAAAATTTAAAATACTGCCATTATTAAAAGAGTAAAAAATTTGTATAAGAATGGCAGATTTTTACCCCTTTTTTTTAAAGATTTCGCACTTTTGGAATAAGATGCACTCATTTTTCACTCATTTTAAAAATGAAATAAGATTTCTTTCCTTTGGAATGAATTTCATTCCAAAAAAAAAAAAAAGAGTGAAAATCTACCACTCTTATTCAAGAATGCAAATTTTTAATAATGCACTTTTTTAATAGCAGTTTAACTCTCTTTTAATGAAGTAAGATTTCACTCCAAGAAATTTAGAGATTATATAAACGATTAATTCAATTTTCAAGTATTATTAATTAGCATCCAAATTTGGTTCCAAAATGAACAAAAAAATAAATCTTTCAAAGGAAAAGTATATCCAGAAAAAAAAGTAAAGTGTTTAAATTGAAGAAATCATTTTTCTTGTCGACTTTTCAAGTTGAAATGAAAATATCTTTGAAGAAAATAAAAATTTACTTAATTTCAAGAAATAACGTTCAAATCAAACAAATTTTTCTTTAGAACACAGAAATTTTTCTTTAATGTACAGTATAGAGTAATGCACCGTATAGAGTAATGCACAGATTTCTTTAATTCAAATTTTTTTTTAATAGAAGAAACTTTTCTCGCGTGTATACACAGCACATAAATAACTTTAGAATCTCCGGGACTCTCCAATTCGATTTGCATACGCCTTCTTATAAAATTTTTGAATATTTTCTTCTTATGAGCGCATCCATCTCGTGGCGAGGCTGCGTACTTACTTCACTTCCTTTTATATTTTAAGAGACTATAAAAAAGTTATTATAATATATAGAATAATATATTGTATTATATTATATAGAATTTTCTATAGAGACATTCATTCTTGATTATGCCATTCACTTTTTTATAGATAAATACATTACAGATATAGATATATGCTTCATGTAAGATTTTTTGCTTAAAAAAAATTATATAAATAATCTAAATTTTTAGCAATAAAAATTTCACTCCAAACAAAAAAGTGAGTGGCAAAATCACTACTTTAAAAATAAATTTTTACTCTTTTGGATTTATCGGCTTACTCTTATGTAGGGTTCATTTAAAGCAATCGATCGAATTGAATAGACAAAACGCAATCACTCTGATTTAAAGTGAGAAATGTTTTCGCAAAGCTCTCAACAGATGGTTCCCGTAAGAGAAATTCAAAGCCATGTATATAAAGCGAAGATGGTTAAAGTAATTAGATCAGTTTGCAGTATATAGAATATAGTCTATATATTTTCTTATAATATCTAAAACTTCTTACACAGAAGTTTGTAAGTAACTGTAAACTCTTTTTTTTAAAGAGAAAATGAATTCATAATTAAATAAAAATCATTCATTCTTCCCTTGGAGTAATTTATTCAGTCTATTATACTCTCCAAATTCATTCTTTTTTAATAAATTCACTCTAATTAAATAGTAACTTTTCACTCTGACCTTGCAGTAAAATGCACTGCAGCAGCACTGATTTAATTGCCATTAACGTTTGAAGTGAAATTTCAACTTAATGAAATTTCACTGCTAAATGTTTATTATATTATACTAAAGAGGAATTTCTTGCTTGTAAGTACAATATTTTTTTGTACTATTGAAATTCGATCTCTTTACTCTTTTGATTCTAGTGGATTTTCCTCTAATATATAACCTCATGGAGATACTCTAAAATGTAGAGGAATATAACTATGAGATGCTGAGTAAGTTGAAGTTTAAAATTACAATCCTCTTAATACTAGAAGAATCTTTTAGTTAACAGAATTTGCTTTGTAATGACATGCATAAACCTCAGTAAAAAATTTTTCAAATATATAGATAAAAAAATAATTCAATCTTATTGCTAAAATATTATTAATTAGCATCACATTCCCAAATATACACTATTAATAAGCAAAAAAAACTAATTCAGAAGCCCATAAAGGGACATTCTAAAAGAATTTCCAAAATTTCTCGCCAATGTGATTTGCGAATGCCTTCTCTTATAGGATTTCTGGGAGATTTTTTTCTTACGAGTAGCATATCTATCTCGTCACATATACTTACTTCTGACTTAGACAAATTTATATTCCTGATCATAACTCATGTGTCCACTTTTTTATGAAATGAATACGTATTATAGACATAGGCATATGATTCTTTTAAAATTTTTTTACTTACAAGGAAAGTTAGATGTCCAATTAATTTTGAAAAAGTAATGATTAGAAGTTATAATATTCTACCTCCTATTAATTAAAATGAGTGCCATTTACTCGAAAAATTTGATATTTGTTAGAAAAATGGATTTAAAGCTTTCCGCTATAAGCGAAAATGGAATTAAATGACATTTTTTCGTAACTTTTTTTTACTTTTTAGGTTTTTGGTTTTTCTACATACATGTGAATAATATAAGTGGAATGAAAAGAAAAACTTAGATCTCTATTTCAATGGTGGATGTTGAACATTTTTTTCATCTATTCCTCTCAAAGTTTAAATTGCGTTTGGATATTTGGTACATTTATGTACATTTATAAAGATGGTATATTTATAAAGGTGTATATGTATATAAATGTATGCACGTATAAAAGTACATATATTTTCTTACTTATTATACATTTTCATTACATTCTTATTATTTTAATTCGTAATATTGTTTGATCTATATAATGTATTGTAATTATAAAATTTTGTGCATGCGTGCGTGAATGTACGTGTATATATTATAATAATGTATAAAGAAAATACATGTATTTTTATACGTATATACATTTATACAACTTTATAAGTATACTACATCCAAACGCAATTCGAACTTCGGAAGAGATAAATAAAAAAATATTTAATATTCACCATTGGAATTGAAACCTAAGTTTTCTTTTCTATTGCTTTAATATCACTTATATAGTATTACTCATATGTATGTAGAAAAACCCAAAAACTAAAAAAAAGTTACGAAAAATGTTCTTTAAACTCATTTTCGGAGCCACTCGTAGCGGACTTTGAATTCATTTTTCTAAGGAATATCAAATTTTCCGAGTAAATGACACTCATTTTAGTTAATAAGAAATAAAATACTATAATTTCTTAAATATATTATAATTATAACTATATACTATAATTATACTATACTATAATTATAACTATATACTATAATTATAACTTCTACCGTTACTTTTTCTAAACGGAACATCTGGGTAACTTCCCTTGATAGAGAAAAGCCCCTTTAAGAAGAAATCCACGAGTAAAATTTTTTTGAGTGATTGTATTTTATACATTTTAAGATTATTACGCTCGACGAGAATAATCAAACAGTATAAATTATGTACAATTATAATTATATTATCATACGATTAACAATTAGTGTTTTTAACGTTTGAGAATTATGTGCGTTTAGGTAACTCTTCCAAATTCCCCTTTCTTTAAACCTTATTACTCCTTTCGTTTATACCGCCATTATTCGATCATTGATATCACGAAGTAAGATGAAAAGAGCAGACAGGCGTGAAAAGAAAGAGAACAAATGTGTGAAATTTTGGAGAACATACTTCGGACTGATAACGCATGAAAAATGAAAAAGACGCGTCGACATGCGTGAAAGAAAAATACAGTTTAAATAGCGAGGAGCTAACCTGAAGCGAATTCAAATCGTTTATTGGCTTTGGGCTTATATATTTATTAATCTTTGCGATGTGTGGAAGCGATGTGCAGTTTTGAAAAAATCATAAATCTGTTCTTTTCAGCTAAATACTTCTTATATCATTCGTTTTTTTCTCCTTTTCTTTCCACATTGGAGAGACCACTTGTTCGGATGAGAACAATAACATGTAAACTGCATATAAATATTGACCAGCTCGTCGATGAAACACGAATGTGATAAACATTAGCGCATCACTTATCGCCATGCGATTTCACCAAATGCGCAAAATCACTTTCATCGTTACAAAAGTTAAGCCGCCATAATCATCAATCGGTCGTAAACATCGCAGCAAAATCGCGAAGAGCGTGTATATCAAATTCTCTCATTCGTCACGCTCGTAAAGAAAAGGATACGACAATGGCACGCGTTCATGGCATCGCCCGGAAAATTAATGCGACGGAGAACGCAGTCGCGAAACCCGTCATGCAAGCAAGTTACAATCCGCGTTATCGAGGTGAAATATCCGCGAAATCGAATCGGTACCGTTCTATCACTTCTCAGCAACGACACAATACGTTTTTCTTTCTTTTCTTTCTTTCTTTTCTTCCCCGCATTCGAGATGAAATTGAGATATAACCATTAAACATTAGAAGAAAAAATGCAAAATGCTCTTGCGCATTTTACATTTTTCCCTCCAACGTAATAAAACAGAAAACGATCCAACACCAAATTTGAAAAATCAATATGGCTGCGTTCAGCAGAATGCAGCCATGCAACTGTTTTAACTTGGATGGAACACAGTCATAATGGCTGCGTTCAGCAGAAAAAGCAGTTTTGTAACTATTGTAAAATTCTTTAATATGATTGGTTTATATATTTTCAGATTCAGTGAGGGGAACTAAAGGCGACACCTCATCATTAAACAATCTTAATATAAATGGTTGCAAAAGCTTCTTTTTCTACTGAACGTAGCCAAAAAATTAGCCGACTAAATTAGGGGCAAATATTTGCGATTCTTAGAACATATATTCTATATATTATTTTCTTGGAAGGAAAGCTAATGCTAATGTCTGACTTTCGTTCCGTAACCACATTTCATAATCTTTCCTTTTCTCTTTTTTCTTCGTTTGCCTCGACAGAGAACTCGGTTATTTCTATTGATACTCCAAGAACTGATGTATCGCGTTTAAACGAGCGATAGGTGAAAGCGTTTTAATTCTGCGCCTCGTAACGCGAAGACGTGCGATTATCACCGTAAGAATTAAAGTCACTGTGTACAGAGCACTCCTCATGCGGAATCTGGGTCATGTCGCATCGTGTCGTGTCCGCGCTATCTTATGCTCGCCGATGCCAAATTCTCATAAGTTATAGTTAGTCGTACTAATAATGGTACTATCGTCGAGAGCGCGAGATGAGAAGAGATCGGCATTTCGGAAAATTGCGTACATTCGTAACACACTTGCGTAACACCGTAAAAATACTCATTGCGCTCTCGATCGTTTGAAGATCGAGATTTAATCGAGTACGCGAACGCGAGCGGATTTGTCGACGGATTCTACCAAGGCTGCGAACAAAGATTTTTCATTTCTTTTCAAGGAAACTAATTATACATAATGACTGTTTCTATCAATATAGATTAATTTTAATTTTGGTTTAATTAACTTTCTTTATCTTTTTCCAATTATAAAAATATTAAGAAAACCAAAGAGTAAGCTACATTCAAAAAAATGTAAGATTATTAATACATAAATAAATATATAAAATTACACAATTTATAGTAAAAATATCTACAAAAATTAGCATTTTTATCTCTAATTATATAAACTTATCTTTATATTAGACTAAAAATTACGATAGTATATTTTTTCATGTAAATGTAACAAATATAGTATATAGGGCATATTTCATAATATAGTATATAAGGTACGGCACTAGATGCGGGTCAGGCATTAGTTCCGGATTCTTATATTTCAATAATTATAGTATTTTCCATTAAATGTACAAAATTCTTTAGTATTTGTTTTATCTCTTTCAAGTGCTAATTGAATTTAATTTATTAGGAACAGCGCTATACATTTTATTAATGTCGTTAGCTAATTAAATGTGCAAGGTTAAGTAACGTATGTATCTTTAAAAATTCATTCAAAGTGTAATATCATAAGATATTGTCTTATCTTGATTTTTACAATAGATAGTAAATAGCATTAAATTTCGTGAAAAAAATCAATGTTATACTCAGTTGAAATTAAATGTGTCTGCGGATGTTTGTTTAATTACTATAACAATATTTTATTGCGTAAATTTATTATTTTTTAAGAAAAGGTAAAAAAAGTACGCCAAGTACGCACTGTTCAGAAAAAGATTTTCTATAAAAAGGATTAATTTGTAGCTGTCAGTTAAAATCAGTAAAATAAAATTAAATTAAAATACAAAAATTACTTATTCTAAAAAAAAAGAAAGAATAAGGCATCAAATAGTAAGTGCGCTGCCCGAACAAAAAACTGTTGTACCACAAAAAGAATTTAAATATGTATAACTTTTTTTAAAAAAGGAAAAAATAAATCGTCAAATATAGATGTGCTGCCTGAACAAAGAACCTTGTACAATAAAAAGAAGCTGGAACAAAAAATTGTTGTACCACAAAAACAAAAATTTAAATGATATATATCAGTAAAATCAAATACAGAATACTTACTTAAAGAAAACTAATGAAGAAGAAGTCAAATATATATGCGCTGCCCGAACAAAAAGCCATTGTATCGTAAAAAATTAATATGTATAAAAAAGGATTTCAAATATGGATAAACTCGAACAAAAAATTATAATATCAAATTTAAAAAATTTAAGTAGCATATATTATACAGGCTCACAAAAAAAATACCCTGTGCTGCGATGGAAACCCAGTTATTCTAATGTATTTTGAGTCGCTGAATACGAACCTGACAAAATAGAACTATCCAAGATAAAATGACCCATTTTTTTGTTATTTATAATAAAAGATTTGATATCAAAATAGATAGCTCCATAAAATATGTTATAATTCCATAAATATATCTTTCTGAAACTGGCCCCTCATTTTCAAAATTTTGAAAAAATTAGCATTTCTGATCGCCCTCCGAAGAGTTCTAGAGTTCTCAATTTTAGAAAGAGTTCCGTCGATTAAAGTAGTGAAAACACCATTTGAAATTTCAGGGGGGAGGGGTGGGAGGGAGAACTAAGTTCACGATTCCGAAACTTTGAAGAGCTATAACTTCTTTATCGTTCACTTTAACACTGATCTACAATATATAAGATAATAGAACTCTTTGGGAGGCAATCAGAACTTTCAAGAAAATACCGGATTTCCGAAAAAATTTGTTAAAAAAAATTGTTAAAAATTTTTAAAAAACTTTTTTTAGATTTCGGCCATTCTGTTATGAGTTCTGATAGTCTCCCAACGAGTTCTAAAGATTATTCTTAATAATGCGCTGAAATCAATATAAAAAATTCTAAATCTTTAAAATGTCAGATTTCGAATTTTTCCACTTCAAGACGCTAGAACTTTTTTATTTGTGCTCTCTTTTTTGAAAAAATTTTTTCAGAAATCGAATAAATAATAATCCAATAAATAATAAAAATATTTTCTTGAGTTCTGTTTGCCCTCCCCCCCCTCTTCAAAAGTTATATCAATTGCCTTATATGAATCTTCATCCCTGATCATAATGCTAAAATAAATGGTAAAGAAGTTATTAGTTTCGTGAACTTGCTCCTCCCCTTCTTCTCCGATACTTCAAATGATGTTTTCACCGCTTTAATCGAACTCTTTCTTAAAATTGATAGAGAACTGTAGAACTTTTCGCGGGATAACCAGAAATCAGCTTATTTTTTTTTAAATTTTGAAAATGAAGAGCCAGAGATGAAATGTATAGAATACATGTACTACAAACATGTAGCATTTTCTAAATTTCTTAGAGTAAAATCTCCATAAAAAGAGTTAAAATACTGACACTATTGGAAAAAAGTGAAAAATTTATACTCTTGAATAAAAGCCAGATTTTTTTTTTTTTTTAATGATTCATATTGAAAGACAGAAACTCACTCCTCTTTTGGAGAATCTCATTTAAAAAAAAAAAGAAAATTTGTTAGTCTTATTCCAGAGTGCAAATTTTAATTTAATTTTCAATCTTTTTTTAATAGTGGCAGTATTTGAATTCTTTAAAGTGAGATTTCACTCTAAGAAATTTAGGGCAGTATTTATAGTCAGTTCTCTTTCAAGTCTGTCATAAGTAATGTCTTAAGACGCTAATATAGTTCTCTGATTGCTTCATGACTTCTTAAGACTGTACTTAAGACAGGTTTTGAATATAAGATCTGACTATGAATACCAGTCTTAGAGTAGATTTCATTTTAATTGCACTAAATATCCCGAAAATGAGTGCGTGTGCTTGTATGCGTGCGTGCGTGATTGAAAGTTTCAGATAAAAAGTAGTACGGTTTCGAGAGAGACGTATTTTGATCACGTTTTTTTTTTAATAGAGATGCCATAAAGATATGAAGTTACCTCCAATTCTTTAAATAGAATTATGATATTTTTTTTATAATATGATTATGATTCTTCTAATTAAAAACTATTAAGATATTAAGAGATATCAAAAAAATCAATAATTTTCAAATTTATTATTTTTTTCCTAACACATATTAACATAAAACATTAAACATCTCGTAAATTCCTTTTTATTTATAATCATAATATTAATTAATTTAATATTTTCATATACAGAATAATATAAATTAATATAAAAAAAGAACACACATAGTTGCTTTAAGATGGTTCTTCAGTAAAGTGCCGAAAATTTGGGGCCTTACCAAGACCCATCCAAAATTACAAATATCTACATAATTTGTACGAAATATTAAATCTACATGTATATCTTAATGAAATAGTATAGAGCATACGATAATAAATCAAGAGCTGCATCTTCTCATTGAATGAAAACAAGATGAAATTATGTTTACTTTTCGAGATTAAATTTATATGCAAATTTATGAATGTAAAGTTTTTCCAGAACGACCGTTGACCTCTTATTTTTTTGTGATCATTAAAATTGTAATTTTTTAAACTATTATAATCTCGTTTTTGAAAAAAGTTTATGGTAAGATTTGTGTGCAATTAGTCAAAGAAGCGTCTGTAAGCCTTATCTGTCACTAAGTTATACGTGAAAAGTTTCATTTTCAACATTTTTTTTCTCTTTCTTATTTCATCATTAATCTACCGTAGAATTTTGCTCTCTCCATTTTGGTACTTCAACTCGATTACATCGCGTGCATAATTTCGTGAGTGAATTTCGTGTGATATTTTAATCATTTTAATTATCGATTTTTAAATCCTTATTTCGTTATTTTATAACTTTTATTAATGATGGTAATACTGTCACTGTATTGTTGTCGCAGAGCTTTTGTACCATTTATAAAACCCGTGCATTAACAATGTAACAATATACTCTCATTAGAGCTACAGAATAAGGATCTTATTAATTCGAATTGAGGTTACTTACTTAACACTAGAAAGACCGAGGTAGCCAATTTGACTTCTCGCAAAATTCAAACTAATATAACCTTTTTCAATTTTGCTTCACGTGATATCCTTTTGTGACTTTTCATCATCATGTTCTTAATGTTAGTAAAAAAATTTTCAAATTATAAAAATTACATATAAAATGGTTGAATTTTTATTTAATTGTCTATCTAAAAAGAGCCATTGGAGCCAATTTGGCTCCTTCATCCAATTCTTCTAGTATTAAAGTTTAAGATTAAGTAGATTAAATTTACCATTATAATTTTGTTTATTAAAAATGAATTTGATTACAAAATTGTATTGCATTCTTTGCATACAGTTTTAGAGTTTGCTAAATACAGAAATTAAAGAATTTTGCATGTTTATATGCTCTGGATATATGCTATGCGTGAACTCTGGATTTATATGAAAAATTTTTCATATATGAACATAAATAAATATATAAGTTGGCCTAGAAATCATCAGGGTAATCGCCAAATTTATGTATTAAAGACGTATTTTAGTGCTTTCTGTCGATCGTGAGGCTTGTTGATATTTTTATTAGTTCCAAGGAAGTATTTACAATGTCGTGTTACATTATGAAACTCGTAAATATATGAATTCATTATTGATTAAATCGAATATGTGCAGCAAGTATTACTGAGCCTGTGCGTGATATCAAATGCTTCATTGTGAGGTTAAGAGACACTGTTTGACATCTCGTCTGATTTTGGAGTAGTGAAAACTTACATGAAGTAAATTGAGCTCCGAGTTATAAATCGAGATCGCAGTTTTATGTACACGTCACAAATTATTGTTTCATACAAATTTCATAGGTTTTTTTTTTACAACAAGCACTGATTCACGTAGTCGTTCGAGTAATCGCTAAATCTATCGATTACTGGGGATTAGATGGATCGAAAAAAATTCTTATAAATCGAATAATAATGTATCCAAATAAAAAAATTAGATCCGTAATTGTTATTATCTATTATTATTATATATTATTATAGACATTCTACCAGTAATCATCAGGCATAGTCGAGTTAATAAATATATACGCAAGCAAATAAAGGATGTCGATCACTGGATCATTTCTGTGTCGATAATTGGTACATCTAGAACAGAGATCGGCACTATATTCGAATAAAAACTAATTTTACAATTCTTTTCTATTGAAACAGCTATTTATTAAATATTTATTGAAAATTTGTAATAATGATAGTTCTGAAAAAAATAAAATATAAAAAATTATAAAAATATGTATACTATATATATTATATATATTATATATTTTATATAAAATTATATATATATATATATATATATATATATATATTAATTTATGTGTCCGAATCATTCTATCGTTTGTATACGATAGTTAAACACGTATGACGATTTGTGGGACATATCCATGACGATTACTGGACAAACTTATGGCGGCATAGCGATAACTCATAACATTTGCGCCTTCTAATTTTTACAAAGAATTTTCTCAACAACAGCAGTAGGTATAAGAATTTTAGAATGATGTTTTTATTCGTCACAAAAAAAATTGTTTTAAAATAACCTAAAATAACAGTCACTTTTTAATCTGAAAAATATAAATTTAGAAAGTCAAGCGTTTTGGTTAACATAACGTAATTACTGAGTCAACTACCTTATAATTATATATAAAATATATCTATACATGTCCATATATTCTTCTTTTTTTTGTTATCATTTTATATCGTTTACTATAGACAAAAATAATAATAATGAGAACATAAAAAATAATCAAAAAGATAATTTTCACATTTTTTTCGCAAAATCAAGTTTGAAAAAAAAATTGTAAATGTAAAAAAAATTGCTCATATATAATTGTATCTAATGATTTATATATATATATAAGCATAATTATATATAAGCAATTTCTTTAATTTCTCTACTTTTTTTTTAAACAATATGAAAATTATCCTTTCAATTATTAATAATGACCTTTTGTTTTCTCATTATTATTTTTTTTCTTACAAACAATAACTTTACAAAAAAAAGATTTAGGATGTATGGATATATTTCATATATAATTACACATATATGAAAAATTTTTTTATAGACATATATATATATATGTATATATGTAAATATATTATGCAATATACACATATAAACTATGTATATATATATATATATATATATATGTGTATATACACATATCATATAATGAAATTAAATAATTGGCGCGCGTATTATCCATTATAAAAAAAAATTAGACATTTCTATGGTATATAACACGATTTATAATACGAATCACCATAAAAAAGATATGTAGGCAAAATGAATAAATTTTTGTAATAAGCAATTATGTGTATGTTTTCTTTACACTAATTGATTCATCCCATTATTATGTATAAAGTCAGGGTTTGAAAAAAATTCGACTTTAGATTTTAGTCCAGATTTTTTTATTTTAATGAGTTTTATTTTTCCGAATTTTATGCATTTTTATTCTTTATATTATATTTAATCCAATATTGATTAGCAAGATTCGCTATTCAATATAATATATAATATATAATATATAATAAATAATTATATTCTGAATTAATTTCAATTTAATGTAATTCATTAATTAATATAATATATTGGCACATATGTGTATAAGAAACATTTCATACTAAATCGAGCCCGATCCATTTTTATTCAATTCATTTTTTCGTAAAAAATAGTTCCATCACGTGTTAGGTCTTAAAATGTTCGTTATGTATAGATTTTTTTAAAATTTGCTCGAAAAAATACATAATAAATAATACATTTAATATATTAATACAGTTAATATTTATTATGGCGATTGAGAGTAATAATCAACGCAATTATTCGTAATAATTAACAAATATATTGTTCAAGACGTTACATACAAATAAGAAGATTCGAATGTTTTGACTCCATTCGAGCCATCAGTGATATTCTACTAGGTAGATCTTGAAGAGAGACTTCTCAGTTCTTTCAGATCTATTTTATTCGGTACGATTAATTTTTGAACCTACCATTGTATTTTTATCTCTTTTTCATCTCGAGAGTTCAATTTATGTTTAGATCGCAATTTATTTTTAGATCTCAAAGTATTTGTTACGTATAATATTGGAGTACAAATAAGTTTCCGCCGTTTTTAATCAAAAATTAAGCATTTATTGTGAAAGAACGGTACATAATGTTTTATTCAAAGTAATAGCCATCGCTAGCCACTACTTTTTCCCATCTTTCTGGTAGCATGTGAATACCGTGTCGGAAGAATGCTTCATCTTTTGAGGCTATCCAATCATCGATTTTTGGTATCTTCATATGATGTGAAGTGCTCAGACAGGCGTCATCGATCGGAACAAGTGATAGTCGGAAGGAGCAATGTCTGGAGAATACGGCGGATGGGGTAGAACTTCCCATTTGAGTGTTTTTAAGTAGGTTTTGACCGGCGCCGTAATATGTGATCGAGTATTATCATGCAGGAGAATAATTTTGTCATGCCTGGAGTAGTAGTGGGCGCGTTTTTCCTTGAGTGCTCGGCTCAATCTCATCAATTCGGTAGAGAATCCCAGTAATGATCTCATTCGATTGAGCAACTCATAATACACGACATCAAGCTGATTCCACCAAACAACATGAGTTTTTTTCCATGAATATTCGGCTTGGCTGTCGATGTTGAAGCATGGCCAGGTGGTCCCCATGATTTCCTCTTCTTTATCGTAGTGGATTCATTTTTCATCACCAGTGACTATACGACCAGCGACTATATCGTTTATGCCTGGCAAGCAGCATTTCACATGTGAAAAATCGGCGTTCAATGTTTCTCGGCTTCAGTTCATATGGAACACAATTCCCTTGCTTTTGAATCATTCCCAATGATTTCAAACGATATGAAATTGTTTGAGTCACTCCTAATGTAAGTGCAAGTTCTTTTTGCTTTTGGCACGAATCTTCATCCAATAATGCTTCCAATTCCGCGTCTTCGTTCGTCCACTTTCGGCCTTCCGCTACGTTCTTTGTCTTCGACGTCAAATTCACCGTTTTTAAACTTTTGAAACCACTCACGACAACTTCTCTCACTTAAGGCAGTATCACCATATGCTTCTACAAGCAATCTATGAGTCTCTACTATAGATTTCTTCAAATTAAAGAAGTAAATCAAAAGTTCCCGCAAATGACGCTTATTCGGCTCGATATTTTCGTACAAAAAAAAATATATGATTCAAAATCGCTAATATTTCAAGATTATGGTGTTGCCGGATGTCCAATCTTACGATATGTCGTTTTACATCAAATAATTTTAACTATAGTTTATTAGTGGCGCAGTCTTTTGCAAACGGCGGAAACTTATTTGTACTCCCAATGAATATTTTGTGAATTTTTTCAAGAAAATAGTATTTTTGAGAAATCATAAATATATTTTGTATAGTATAATTTAATAAATAATTGAAAAATACATAGCTTTTAATAATTTCACAAAAATATTTCAAAACAAAAATTTCAGTTTTTGTTTGTTTACAATTTATAGAACAAAAACTGTGCCAGTTCGAAATTTTTTAGTTTTGAAAGAATTTTGGAAAATTTCTCTATAAAAAAAATTCAATCTTTGACCCTTGTATGTCGAAAACTTCTATTATTTTGAACGTTCTATCAGTAATCGCGCTTCGTGGCAATGATGTAATTTCAGCTTCAAGCACATCGGCATTTTATCTTGGGTTTTTCAAGTGGTTTTTTTTTTTAGGATCCAATCCAATAAAACTCGGTAAATTGTCAAACCCTGATAAAAATATGAAGATATGATTATAATAAAAATTAATAGTTTACAATAAGTTCATTCATTTTATTTTTCATGTCAATATGTGTTAATATGAAATATAAAATCTCGTAATGATCTCTATCTTAATACTTTCACATGTAGAATAATAATAATTATTATTATGTGTAGAATAAGTAGAGGAATTATATTATATAAAAAAAAAAAATCATAATTTCATTTTAATAAGGGAGATCATCTTCATATTTCTTTAGCCTCCAACTAGAAAAAATACATGATCAAAATACGTTTTTCAAAATTGTACTACTTTCATGTGAGATTTTTTTCAATCACATACATACACGCACATGCACGCACGCAAGCACATCTTATTCTCGACATATCTTAGTGCGTCAACTAAAATAAAACATTCAGTGCATGTATATTGACTTTAATTTTGACAAATGTTATCCAGGTCATGATCCTGAATAACATTCAAGAGATTTTAGTCGATCGGATATTTTGATAATGTTAATGCCGACGGTAACTTTCAAGCCTTATAACTCATAAAGTACTTAACAAAAAAATATGTTATTATAGTATTTTGGAAAGTTTTCAAGATAAGCTATAAGAATGTAAAAATGAAAAATGGAGGATTCCATTAAAAAAATTCAAAGTGACCTTATCTTGACCTTGACAACGTCACCCACACAAGATCAAACAAATAATATCATCTTATGTCTCCCTCAAAGTCAAAAAACTTTCGTCTGAAACATTTTTCGATTTAACGAAGTGTTTTCGAGACATTTCTGTGGATCTTTTAAAATGGGACACCCTGTATATATACAATATATATATATATATATGTGTGTATATGTGTGTATAGAGAAAAGGCTTCTATGATAATAAATATTAGAAGTCTATGGGCAAAATTTAAAAAAATAATAAGTCATTTTGAAGGGAAATTAATAAAGCTTTAAAATAACGTTATATAAAATTTAATGCAAATTCCATTTTTTTTTTAAATTAAAGAAATGTGAGCAAATCAAAGTCAAAAAATTGTGCTCCTAATATGAGATGCTCCGAGAAATCAATAGTAAAACGCGAAGTCAGTATTGCAATTAAAAAACTTTATTTCATGTTTCTAAAATGCAAACAAACACAGCCAGCGTGCGTGAAAAATGAGCATGCGATAGATAATACCCAGAACTCGTCTTCAGATAGTTGGAATCAAGCATCGCAGAAATAGGCATTTGACATTCATTTCGATTGTTCTTTTTCGGTTATTATTTTACAATAACATTTAGCAATGATTTTCACTATACTATAGAAACATGAATTATTTCATATTAAAAATACCCTAAGTCCTCATATTACGATTTCCACGTATCTTATGATTTTACGATCATCAAACCTATTTTTTGTAATTAAACAATTCAACATATCCCTTCTATTAGTATGACCTTACTCACTACATGAAGAATTTATTGCCAACTATTTATTTATTAAATAATAAATAATAAATAAAAAAAGATTTAAAGGCTCATCTCAAAGAAATTTGAAAAAATTCAAAATCTAAAATCTTTTTTTACAATGACTACAGGCATGATCTAATAATGAATTTTCTACTAAATAATTTTCAATACAAGAGTAATAAATTTATAATGGAACCAATAGATAACGTTTATTAATTTAGCAGAAACACTGCTATCTCATATTAGGCATCTATCTCATAATAGGGACTTTCCAATACACACACACACACGCACGCACGCACACACACACACGCACACACACACGCACACACACACACACACACGCGCGCGCGCGCGCGCGCGTGCGCGCGGAATGTTCGACGTCAACTGGATCACCAGCGTGCCCAAAAATTAGCACAAAAAAAATAATGTTCAAGGTCTCAAATTATTCATATGTGCATGTACTTTTGAAAGAGATGTGCCGTTTTGAGATATCCAATATGGCACTGAGAAGCAATAAACATCACATGCAAATATTACATTTTCTTGCTTAAACTATTGTACTGATCCTTAATTGGCTTCAAAATGATTACTTCTAGGTTTTTCGGGATTGCTAATTACGAATCTGCTGTCAAAATTTAATACATACTGACGCATATATTGTACACATACCTACTGTCGCAAGCCATCTTTTTTGAACGTGCAATTAAAAATCACCACTTGCTAAAAACTAGTGATGAAATACTTTTTATTTTAAGACTAATTCATAGTTTACTCTTTCACGCTCGTGATTAAAAAGCTTGGGAATTAATAGACGTTGAAGGTCTAAAAGTATCAAGGTTTCGTTACGCTGGTCGCCATATTGAAACTACTATTTTGAATTTCAAAATTTGTTACATATGCGGGGGTGTTTGGTAAGTTTTGACAAAACGCTCGTGTGTAGATAGAGCGGACTAAATTGAGTCAAAAAGTCTTCTATCATTTTGCAATTTTCACAATAGTTAACAAGATATGAGAACTTTTCGAATCAGTTTAGTCCGCTCTGTATCTACATACAAGCGCTTTGTCAAAACTTACAAGACATCCTATATATGCGCGCGCGCGCGCGCGCGCGCGCGTGTGTGTGTGTGTGTGTGTGTGTGTGTGTGTGTGTGTGTGTGTGTGTGTGTGTGTGTGTGTGTGTGTGTGTGTGTGTGT
>Ga0157364_1000647_pt1 | contig 25426 bp, 12 predicted proteins | sample AttsexASBM2_FD_111476 | JGI IMG/M metagenome (GOLD analysis project Ga0157364, IMG submission 111476) | Fungus gardens microbial communities from leaf cutter ant in Ribeirão Preto, State of São Paulo, Brazil - Atta sexdens ASBM2 | ecosystem: Host-associated > Fungi > Mycelium > Unclassified ... | reverse complement strand
TTTTATATATATATATATATATATATATATATATATATATATATATATATACACAATATATATATATATATATATATTTATGTATAACTTATTCGCCTGCACGAAGATCTTTCGCTAAATGTGTACGTAAAAGCGTCGCGTTTACCGGTATATGTAGATTATTGTTACCGATCGGCCAGTAGAAATACACCGGTCTGCCTGAGCACGGATTGCCGCAGATAGATCGAAAGAACGATCTACATCGATCACGATCGCATCACCCCGACTCTCAACCCGATACGGTCGCAACGGTACCTCGTGCTCGCTATTTATACCGGTGTGTCTAACTTTATTTCTTCTTGTAAATCTTTTGTCGTGAATTGTCAAGATAATTTTCTCCGATCGAAATAATCACGGCTTAGCCACATTATCTTTCTTAGAAATGTCTTTAGTTGCGACGTGACAATTTACATAACAATTCATCGTCTTTCGACAACACACATCTAACAATAAGATGTTTGATAGATATATTTTAGTGATATTTTAACAAGCGGCAGTAGATACCTTATTGACATTTCAACGAACTGCGTAGATAAATAATGCAGAGAGTATGCACATATGTGTGTGTGTGTATGTGTATATATGTGTGTGTATATGTAGACACAAAAGCATAGTGATATATATATATCGATCTTATTTATTATGCTCTATTTTGTTATTACACAATTTTATGTGTATTAATGACAGATATTTATAACTGTTGAGAATTATATGTTAGATTTTCCGCATCACAGACAATGAATAAATGAACAATGAATGCAATTATAAACATATCGCTCATTGTCGCGTCATAATACTGGAAAACAGGCAATTTACGAATGAAACCGGTTTACATCCCTGAAATAAGCGAAGCTATTAAACTTCACATGTATAGTTATGACCATTGAAACTACTGATTGTTGTCGTTTAAGTCATGGCGATCGTCGTAAAATTTCTTCGATGTCGCGGTCACGTAGAATCGCGCTGGCGAAATATTACGCACGACAGATTGATTTTGTGACGCAATAGCGATTTTCGCAACGGCCGCTGATAAACGGGTATCCCGGCGTTTCCGCAGAAATGCAACGTGCGCAATAATAATACGAGCGCCCCGTGACATCGGCGTAACGTCCAACCGTCGCCGCCAAGTCGGCGCCGCGTGTCACAGCCGAGAACTGGTGTCAACCTACGCGAAAATCAACGCTATAATATTCCCTCGTAGACCTCGTGATTCCTCCCGTCGGAGAAAATTGCGGGGGCGATGCGTCACATTGCAACCGTAGCGTCTTGCGAAACGAGAACACTCCGGGTCACCTCTGTAGAGATTCTCAAGTAAGAGATTGGATATCGTTAACGGTGTTCTTTATATATGTATATAGTTGCAATTTAAAAAAACTTTAATTCAAAAATATTTATCAAATTTTAATTTAAAGGTTAAATTTAAATAATTTAATTAAATAATTTACAAATAAAACCAAATAAATTTAAAAGATATTGTTTTGATTAAAAATACGAAAACAGTCTAAATTCAGACTTTTTATAGATCTGTCATAATTTTCAACACAGATGACGCCAGAGATCTTCAAGTAAGAAATTGGACACACACGTTCTTCATATTTCATTTTTCAGGACTTGTTTAAGATAGAATGATATAGGATCTGCTTAAGATAGAAATTAAGATGATTAAGATAAAATGAGATGCATATCTCATTCTATTTTATAATTTATCTCATTTCATAATTTATCTCATTTTACCTGCAGTATGTCCTGAAAAATATGGAGGAAAAATATCAAACATATGTGTCCAATCTCTTATTTGAGGATTTCTTTCACCTATACGCAAATGTTCGCCGACAAATGCAAATTCATGAATGCAAGACGCGCGCTGAAAAGAAGTGCAGGCTTTCCCCGAGATTCTCTAGAGTTGCAGGAGATTTCTCGCGCCGATCTGCGCGAAAAACGTAAAGAGCCGTATATTCTTCCGTGAATCTACCTGTGCGTCTTTTCTCTTCGTCACCCACGCGCTCATTTCAATGCACATCTGTAGACATAAAGTAAGGCGATTGTCATCTTTTCCTGCTAGATAGAACCGCGAGTTGTAGGAACACAATACTTAAGTCAATCCTCATGTTTCAGTTTGTGCCGAGTTGTGCAGAAATGACTTATTATCGACTGATTTCGACGACTAACAGGCTATCGATCAATGAAGCGTCGAATGCTATATAAACAGATCGTCGATTTAAAGAATGCAAGAACCAGAAAACCTAGAAAGTCGATAGAAAGCGAACATAAATCGAATAGCGACCTGAATATATTAATCAACATCGCAGATTCTCCACAACGAAAAATAAATTATTTCTTAGGGAGATCAATAAACTATTAATTATTGAATCTACTAAAAAACATTTAGAATTATGCATGCTCGAATTCCAACGGGTTCTATAAACTACTGATTACTGCTACAGAAATTGCCCGACGGCGCTCATACGAAAGAAATTTCCTTTCACGCACTAGCTTCCTCGTTAGCGCGACGCCATGGACTAATCGCTTAATTAATAGATGATAAATGTTTGCAATTCCACCAACGAGCTCTGCAGATCTCCGTATGCAACTCGTTACTGGGTCCAATTAATTACAAAGCAGAACGATTAAATGTGCGGCTTGGTGTCATCGATTCGCCAGTAAAAACAGCAGGACATTCCTTCGTGTCATTCTTCTTCGCTTCCAAGAGAGGTCCACCACGAATTTTCTTCGTGACTCGGCACGCGATTTATTTCCATGTGTCGACGGGGTCACCGGGTTGCGATTCCTGATGTCGCGAGCACGCCAGGAACGCCATTTCAGCGAAGCTGAAATTATTGCATGAGGGCTGGCGAAGTGGGTTTAAAGTTTCGTTCATGGGGACCTTTAATTCAAGACCGACTGCTTTCGAAAGTGCGCATTGGCATCGAATGACTCGCACCGAAATCCTCCGTGCGGATATTTAGTCGCGAGATATACAGTCGCGTTTCGATATAAAGAGAAAATGCAGAGACGAATAATTTCTTTATCATCTTCGCAAATCACGTTAACACCATCTTCATTTTTTAAATTAAAATAATATCTTTTAAATTTATTTGATTTTATTTGATACATTTTTAAATTAAAGTTTTGTAAATTGTGTAACTAAAGGACTGAAGACTTAATAAAACGATGTGTTTTTTGTAATAAAAAGTAACAGATGCATACATTGTATTGCAATGCAGACACGAATTATTACATAGGCTAGGTCTATAAACTGAGTCGAAACAAAAACTGAGAATCATTGATTAATCAGGAAAAGGATTTCATAAAAATCACTGCAAATTCAAGTGTAATAAGCGCTTTCATATACGTGTGTGATTTCGTATAAAAATAGTATTATACCATATGTTTAAATGTGTAAATTCTTTTTTTTTTATATGTATAGTATTACTTTTACATAAACTAAATCAGATGTACATATATATGAATTGATACTTATTACACTTATTACACGCTTGTAGTAATAAACTATATAAAATTTCGTAATTTTATTAACTTATTTATTTGATTAATATGCTTATGATCGATTTGTAAGATATTTGAATCTTAATCCAGTAGTTGTGACTGCAATACATCATTTAATTATAAATTAAATTCAAATCAGAACTTCGTCAGGAATGTTACAGATCGAGATGTTCTTGTTTAGAGGATCATGATAAATACTGACAAAGAAATCGCCCATTAAACTCTGATCCATATACCATTTCGAGGCAAAGAAATACCATCTCAGACACAGTTCCTTGTGCGAGCACGATCGTAAACAGAAATTAGTAATTGAAATATTAATGAGATGCCAGGCACAAAACACGGTAGCTGTTCGTCGTGTACCTGCGTATACAAGTGCTATAAATGAGAGAAGGCTTGGTCACATTAACGTCGTCGCGAGTGACAACGTGAGTCGGGTCGCTATCAATGACGTAGTCACTGCTAATGAATTATCAACATTTCCCCAATCGATTACGCCGGGACTATAAATCAAAACTTTGTCATATCTCGCAATTTAAGAGCGTCTTCATCTCGACGAACATAGCCGACGCATTAACTAGTTCTACGATAAGCAGAAATCTTATTCCAAAATCTGTTTGAAGTACAGTTATTATGGTAGCTCTATACGAATCTATGTTGGCGGTTTCCGAAATATTTCACAAGATATAATATTATGTATGATAGAGTTATGTTTAATATAGATATATAAAATTAGAATATCTCATGAGATGCCTTGTCGTCAGATTTCTGTTAAGCAAAGATGTAGATAGCGAGTATGACACGTTATTGGAAAACAGGCAATGATTTAGTACAAAATAATTCAATAAAGTCTCCATCATGCAAAAAGAACTATTTGAACTATTCTACAAGAGTAAATATAACTTGTCGTTTCATGAGTTATCCGCGGTAGTTCTTCAAAGTCTAGACGACGTGACAGCAGGACCGCCGCGAAGGATGCACCAAGTCGTTGTCGCACCAAGACCTCCCGTCGGAGAGATCTTTTTAACAATTCATGGCTTATCCGAGGAACCCTGGCAACGCGGAGTACATCTCTCGAGGGAGCCGTGAATGCGAGCTGTGGTACGCTCGTAAAAAGGTGAACCGGTGACAACCGCTATGACGCGGAATTTACGACGTCGAGGTCACAGCCCAGGTCGAATCGTGAACACCGCCGGACAAGTTGTCGTTGTTCGCAAAAAAACCCCTCTCCGTCGCTTCCATTCCGTCGCGATCGCGGGTCCAGCTTAGGTACGAGCAGCGTCTGGATGGTCAATAACGTCCTCGGAGCTCGTGTTTATCTCGATCGGCCGGAGTCGTCGGGATCACGTGTCTCTTCGGGAGGATAATCACGAGGACGGTTGCGGCGGGTCTCCGAGATGATTATTATCGCACGAATGGTACTTACAACGTGATTCAAGTGATCGCTCAATTTCTCCCGTCGATCTCTCGCACGAATCGCTTTCGATAGAACGTCGACAAAACTCGCGTCAACGATCCTATTTCTCAGAATTTTTTCCGCAAAAATTTACATCTCACGTTATATTTACATATATCTCATGTATATGGTTTTAAGATTCTCTTAATCTAATTAATATTCTTATAAAGATATATACTTTTTAATAAAAATGATTGAATTGCTTCAATTTAATAAGTGATATTACTATTCTGTGTGTGGTGTGTGGTTCTATTCGTGATTGCACTGAAAAAGATTTTGGCCATATTTTATGTAAAAACTTGTATATAAAATATTATCTAAAACATAAGAAAAAATTTAATAATTATTTATAAAATTTTTAATAATTAAAAAATACAATAATATATTGATATCAAGTTCGAATCTTTTAGAAGTTCAGATTTAATAATAAGTAAAGAAAACAAGCAATAAAAATTTACAAAATTTGAACAATATACGCCGGCACGAGTTCCGAGTGTTTCTCTCTAACACATCTTTTAAATCTATTAAATCTCCTCGTAAAAGATCTCAACATGCGGAGCAACTCAGAGTTATTTGCCTCTCGAAAGCAGGATATGCAATTGCTAACTCATTTTTATAAGTGTTCCCAACATAATTTATGCTTATGTTTAAACGCCTACAATTATTATAATCCAATTATTGTAATAACAATTATTATGACAATGATTATTGTAACTGTTAATAGCTAACAGTTATTAAAACTACTTATAATTTATTAAAACTAATCTACATTTATGAAACCTGTAGGCGTTCTATAAAGGAAGAAATCAAGAATTTTGCAACTATCAGGCTAAATCTGTTAATTTAATCAAAATTTTGTAATTTATTTGACTGTATAATACATTTGTATCGTAAGATCTTTTCATAATATCTCTTTAAAAAGCAGGGACTATACTCATCAGAATTTCAATCAGAGGCATAAAATTTATCTTCATAATATATGAAGATAAAATTTACTGAAATACTTATATTAAAGCCAACTTTCGAGGATCTTTAATAAATTTTTTTAATGAATAACGCGTCATGAATAATGAGCGTTTAACTTTTCATTATAAAATTAATTTTCATAATTTAATTTCTTCTTGCTAACATTTAGAGAGAAGGAAGCAAGCGTCTTTCTTTGCTCCCTTTATGTATGCTCATGACTTTATGGTCATAATGACGAAGAAAAATGTCCTCGAAGGATACATCACGATGACATTTGTTGTCGCGAAACACCCACGCGACGCAGCGACAAGCGCAGGTGTGCACCTCTTTTTTTACATCGCGGAATTATTTTGCTCTACGACGTAAACCACACGCCGGTCCAGGAATGCACGCAACTTTCTTCGTCTCTTTATGGAAACGCGAGAAGTGTGCGAATCAGTTCCTCATGGTAGCAAAAGAAGGAGAGAAAGGTTGTGAAAAGACCGAAGGGAAAGATGGGGGTGGGAAGTGAAGGCGAATTCTCGCGTGGTTCTCGAGTCAAGTTGCACCTGCGTGATTCCTATTTGTTGCATGTGATATCATGCGCGCGTTCACCACGAAAGTATCCGACAACTTCAGGTGACCTGCATAATAATTAGTAAATCGAGCCCGAGGAAGCCTGTATTTGCATATCGTGCGACCATAACATTAGACTAAGTCCTCCATTAAACGTCGTATCTCACACGTAATGGCGTTGCAGTTATATTCAATGGTTCTTTCCATGTCGCAAAATAAGACACAAACGTGCGCGAGTAATGTTCATCAGGAGTAGCAGATCTGCGCGCCAGGAAGAAAGAATTTCAAATCCTCTAAGTCTAAGTCGCTGCATTATCTGCGTTACGAAGATAATTGTGGTAATGTTGCAATCTATAAGCAACGTATAATTTCAGAACTAACGGGACGAAAACAGTTATCTTTAAAACCTGTCGCTCAGATAAATTTTACATTGTGACGCCTGAATATCTAAAAGCGTAATGCATAAATATGTAAGATCATAACATATTTTATTCGATGGTAATTGAACTACCGTTTGAATTTTTTTGAGACATAAGATAAATGTCCCAATGACTGAACTTAATGAATAAGTTATGATCAGTTTTATGTTATCAGTATTGAGATTATTAATTAGTAGCATTACAAAAAGAATTAATATCCATACGGAACTTTGTCGGTAATCGAAAAATATTTCAAATCTAAATAAGAATACTTAAGTGGAATTTCATTGATGTATTACACCATCGTTTGTACCAGTAACTGAACTTCTAATAAAATAAATTTTTAAAAATTTAATTTTTAATTTTTTATAATAATAAAAAACTAAACATTACATGTTTGGATATAATATTTTAATAATTTTGAAGATGTAAACACTATGTCTTATTCAAAATGATAAAAAGATGAATGAAAACATAGAAACTGTCCTTGCGAAACTTGAAATAAACAAATATTTTGCAATAATTTGCAATTAGAATTATATGGTTTTTTATTACTTACTTTGATACAAAATTATGTATATTGAACTTCTTTATGTTAATCATTTTCTCTCTTACTGTTTTTATTCATATATTGTTCATTTTTCAATCATCAGGCCTATATTTAGTTATTGGGACATTTACTTTATACTTAACTTTCTTGCCATTTAATTCTCATTGCTTTGACATCAGTTAAAAATCTTAAATTTCATGTTCAATTTCCGGAAGGACTCAAATTCCATGAGATATTACCTTCGAAACGAGTAACTCTTTTGAACGAAATTCGTGGTACCATTTGTCGTGAAAGAATCATCAGAATCACTCTTTGAAGAATTCGGTGACCCAGTAAGTCGTCCACGGGAGTAACGCGAGACATTCTGTGTCGAGAGAGATTGGTCGTGTTGTGTCGACAATGAAAACGATTCCAGTCGAAAACTGTTTCACGGCCGGCAACTTGCACCGGTTATCAAGCAGGATCGAAGGAACAAGGGCGTGCATGGGACCATAATCATGGATCAACTTCTGACTGCGGATCTGTCCGCGTCACTTGGACCAATCCGGAACTGGCTTTATCTATCTACCCTGTATCCTGTACCCTGGTGAACGTTCTTATGTAGGCTCGAGACGACGTAATACGTACGCACGTATGCGTATGCGATCAGGGCGTGGCGCGTGATACTCCGATTTGGAATCGACGAAAACCGATAATCGAAGCTCGTAGTATTTTTAATAATATTGAGTGGAAAAAAAAATTTTTTTTTTAATTTTTAAAATTTTGCCACAAAATGTAGGTATTTACAAAAATATCTTATGTGTCTTGCAAAATGAAATACTAATTGCATTTATTTCGTATCCGTTTTAGTTAAGAAGAATGAAATATTCGATATCTTTTTTTACATATTAACCTTTTATATTTTTTGTTTTTTTAAGAATAGCTTTTTCTTCATCTTCATATTCACATCTTTTAATAATTAAATTTTTCCGGACTTATCCTATATATATATCTGAATTCTTATTCCTATGTTTTATTCTCTTTATCAACTTTTTAGCTCTCTCTTTTCATAATTTCCTTAGAATATTTCCTTTCAAAATATCTGTAGATCTTCATTCCATAACTTACTCTGCAAATAATTATAAAAAAGTTAAGTAAGTACAATATCTATATAACAACTGCACATTAAAATATAAAATTATGAATATAGAAGTTAACGCAATAAAAACGAATACGAATAACAATATACCAAAAGATTGAATCGTATGAAGCATTAAAAAGTGTCATGTATAATTAGGCAAGTCGATGCTCGGTGGCGATATCTTAAGTATCTTTCATCGTGGATAAGTGTACTTGATGTTAGCTTTAACGGCCCTTAAGACAGGGATTGTATCGCTTAATTAGCTCTACTCTCGACCGCTATCTCCTTTATGAAATCATTAAGTGCTCCGCGCGCGTGTTTCTTATCGGATGTTTTAAGCCGCCGCGTCTATCTATCTCGCTCACGTTATCTCCTTGCAACTGCTACAAGTTAGTTAGTCTCTTATACTTACTTGGTTATTCCAACATAATCATATTTCCGATATGGAAAATGATGGAACATATCATTATTTATAGAGTGACTGAAATCCAGAGAATTGTTGTTTATAGCGCCGAATTGTTAAGGAAAAGCGTGTTCGTGAAAGGCGAGAGATAAGAGAAATTATATGTATTTTTTTTGGAACGAAACGATCCCGAAGAATATTTATAATTCAATAGAAATGGATGTGATAAATTTCTGGAGACTCGTGTAAGTCGGAGGAGCGATAAATACATTTGTCATTGTTCTCAACAACATGAAAATCATGCGTGAAGTAGAAATCTTCTGCTGATTGTCAAGAATACAAACAGCAGTAACGTTGTAGTCAGCAATACCTTGCGATCATGACATCTCGTTTGTCTCTCACTATTCAAGCGACGGTTAACCGTCCCTAATCGGCCGATGCATTTGAACGGCATCGATGGGATTCACACGATTGAAATTCGTCACGCTCCGCCCAGCGTCTAAATCGACGATACGGACATTCGCTCGCGATATTCTTGCACGCGGTATATCTGCGCGAGTTGACGAGAAAAACAGCTTGGTCATCTTAGAATGTCGACTGAAATATCAAGGTTGCTTGAGTATGTGGAACGCATTAACCCCTGGGATGACAATGTTCTTCTCTCGCTTTCTCGTAACGGTTACGCAAATTCAGGATCGGTACCGTGAGATAAGAGAAACTTGGCTCGCCATCGAGGAAGATTAGAATCCACTAAACCGAGTCGAGCGGGTTCGAAAGTGCATCGAAATGAATAGCTAATCACTTCACTCTGACTAAGAATGTCATTATTACGAAATTTTCACTTTCGTGTGAATTATATACTAAATTTTAATACAAATTAAATACAAATTAAAAAATTTAATACAAATTAAAAGTTTTGACATGAATGTTTATTGCAATAACTGTGATAATCAACGTTGCAGTAATCATACAGTAAAAAGTTAAGAAATATTTTCAAATTTTATAGTTTGCACTAATTTTCATTACTTTATATTCTAGTCAAAGTGGATAAGATCTATAATATTAATCTTCATCTGAATGTTTGATAATAGAAATCAAATTAATGGAAAGTAACTTATGACTCTTAACTCGAAGATTCGATACATTAATATTTACATTTTAGTAAGTTACATGTTTCAATCTTTCTTTTTCTCTTTCTCCTTTTTCCTCAAGGAAACAGTTTCTCTGAACAATTTCCTTAGTATAATCGGTATTTAGTAACATCGAGATACCGTGCAGATATAATGGCAGCTGAAAGAGATGAATTATGTGATTGGATATGGCAACATTTTGATATATTAATCGAGGATAACGTGCAATTGTAAGAATAGACGTATAGAAATGACTATTATGAAGAAATGGAAGTATGGATAGAACATTTATAGAGTGCATAAAATACATGAAGAAAAAAAATTAAGATGGGAAAACGACTAGATATGGAGATATTTCGATAAAACAGAGTGTATATATATATATATATTGTAAAATGTACATTAAGCGACGATTTATTTCATATGCATAAATCATGCTTAAAGTGTCATCTAAAACAAAATCATTTACAATTAATAACAACTAAGATGCGAATAGACACATGATAATTCGTTATTTGAACATTTTACAATTCCCATGGAAAATATTACCGTAAATTACAATCAGTGCAGTTTTAATATGGATGTATTAGACGAAATAGATTACTTAGAATTCCACTATCAATATCATGCTATGCAATGTCTCCTAAGTATTAATGGAATCTTAAAAAGAAACTGAAGATAATAACGTGAATAGGATGGTGAAATAATAGCAGCAGAAAATGTAGCAATAATTTATCATCATATAAGACAAAACAAAATGCTACAACTCAAGAAGATCAACAAAGGTAAATGTTATTAATAGTAATGTTTTATATTTTATATTTTTAGTTCTGTTATACGTAATTATAACATATATAACGAAATAGTATATTTTATTACAGTTAAAAAAAATGCAAGTACAAGTTTTTACCATAAAAGTATCTTGTCAAAATCAAGATTAACAGAAGTAAATGTTATTTAATTAATTTTTATATTTCTGAATTAAAATATTCTAGTATAATTAGTACAACAAAATTAATCATTTAATATTAAAAAATACAGATTATTTAAATTTAAGAATAATATTTTATTCATATGTTATATTTAATTTTAGTATTAAATAAAATTATTTAAATTTATATTAAGTTTTACTAATTCAAATATATTGTCATTTATATCTTATAAATCTTATATGTATATAATATCGATATGTCAGTGATTGATAAATATTTTCACATATTATATTTTCACAATTACGCAAGTATTATGAAATTTAAATGATAGCTGCGAGCTTGGACTTTCTAATAAATATAACTAATGAGAATATTAATTTTAATTTAATAATCAAATAATGTGTATAAAATATAATTTTAACATAAATATACGTATAAAATGTAATCTTATTATTTTTTTTATTTTATTTTAGTGATACTTTTCCAATGACTTAATTACTGTGTTTATTTGGGCCAATTATAACAATAAAAAAGGATCTAGATCCCATGATAAAGTTTAAAGACCATTATATAAATATTAGTAATAACAATAATGACATGGATAGAGAACATATGTTTAAATAGCCGCACTTGATGAGTAATTACCTGCTTCGCATTTTAACATGAAACAGTTTTGTGATTATAGCATTAACTTTCCTACAAATATATAATTTATTAATTGATGTAGTAATTGCTTACTAATAAATAGTATCACTAAGGTTTGAATTTTTTTTAAAAATATCAATGTATCAATTCTATTATATATATATATATATCTTGTATGACGTCTTATGTAATCTATACGGATGTAAACTCGGGAAAAAATGTTAAATGTAAATGTTACATAATTGTATACATATAAACTATGTATACAATTATATGTCAATTATATATAAATAAATATAAAGTATATGTCAATTATATATAAATATATATGAAACATTTTTTTTCCTGGCAAGTTATAATATGTATAATTAGAGATGTAAATTATATCATGATATTGTGGATAATATTCGAAATTATTCGAAATATTATAGTTATTGTCAGTTTTGTTAAATTTATTCAAATTATTCAAATTATTTGAATAATTATTCAAATTATTTGAATAATTCAAGTATCAGTATTTTATTGTTCAAATTTGATTTATATATTTATTATTCTAATCTGCGTAATTTTTTATATAAAATTAATTATTACCAAGTTTTAAGAAATATTCTTTCAACTTACTCAAATTAATTGACATGTAATTATAAAATTGTATTTGAAATTTGAATTAGATGTATTTGTTCGAAAGTTCATATAATTATATTGTATAATTATATATTGTAATAATAATTAACGTAACTTAAACGTATTTTAATTAAGAAGACATTTAAAAAATATGTTTTATATATTTAATCTATAATTAAGAAATACATATCAGAAATACATAACATCTTATTACAGCATATAATTTACTTATTTAGCTTTTCTTTCTTATCTATCAGCACATTTTTGAAAGAAATTAATCTTCAATAATATTTTATGAATTACTAGAAATTTTGCAGAATCGTGGATCATTATATAATGACTATATTTATCACACAAAATATATCATCGATAAACATTCTTGATATCCAAAGACATTTGATTCTCACTTCTTGTCCATTGATCTCAGCATGATGCGAGGAAAGTAGATGGGCTTGTTGCTTTGCCGAGAAACAAGTCGGAATGTACATCTGCATGTAGGTTCTTCCCGCCGAGTCTATGAATCACATAGACATAAGAAAGGGAGAGATCGCGCACAAAGAAGATAACAAGAGAGCGCGAATAAACGGCGGAGGGTGGAGAAGTGCGAAGGTCGCCGCATCGAGACGAAGAAGCAAGAGGGCGATCCAGGCAAATCGGGGTGGTCCCGACTTCAGCATTGACTAACTGCGACACGACAGACCGTCATACTCAACTCCCCTGTGGCTCGATCGTATTCGACGGGTAACAAATTAATGATCATCCGTCGCATCTGGATCTAATCTCTAATCGCAAAGAACGGCCGGACGCGTGCCAATTGCATTTATTGGTTTCCCAGGGGACAACGCTCGAAAAGCTAATGAGGCAATATAAGCGATCGTAAAGCGAATTGTATAGGAATATAGACTGTATTCAGCAGGAAAAGCAACTTTGCAACCGTCGTAAGATTCTTTAGCATTCTTTCGTATCAGACTAATTTCATGTGACTTGTTTATCGCGTCGCGTGAATCATCGATGATTACCGGCATGACTATTATATTTGTGAAAATATATTGTGTAATGATTAAATAATTAAAAATATTATAATAAAAAAGGTCTAATGTACGCAATTCAATGCAGAATAAAGAAAAAATATTTTTTATTAAATATTTATTTATAAAATTAACATTTAATAAAAGTATTTCATAAAATTTATATTTTATATAAAAAACATTTCTTAACAATTCTTTAATTAATAAACATTTTATAATTAAAATGATATGTTAATCTCGATGTCAATATTTTATGCATGTTGAAGCAGGATAAACGTAAATGAGATATTTTTTGTCAGGACAATCGCTACAAAATGTTTTCATTTTTACAATTTCTTGCTTTGTTTGTATTCAGCTTGTTAACATTATTTATAATCTCCATGTGAAATTAAAGATTATAGATAATATTTAATATCGCAAATATACGCTATAATTATGTATTTATGCATGATATCAAAAAGTATTTTATAACTTCTCTCTATAACCGAAACATATCTCAGCCTGAACGAAAAGCCAACGAGCCATACGACATGGAACGCGTTAATATGATTGATTCTTGCCCTTAGTTCCTTATTGGATCTAAATGTACAAACCAATCATATTGAAGAATCTCACAACAGTTGTAAAACTGCTTTTTCTGCTGAACACAATCATAGTTTATCTTCCTTCAAAGCGTTTGCCAGACGAACAGTACAGACTCTCCATAGCACGCTGTATAATTCGTTACAGTAATATATTTCAAGATATAGAATATTGAGACGTTTACTGTTGCGCGCAATAGACAAATAGCCGAACGTAATCATTTCCCTTTCGAACGCGAGGATATATCTATATTTTATAAGCTAATACAGAGCTAGCCAGGCATCTTTCAGTACTCCCGTACTGAAAAGAAACGATAGGTGCGATCGCAGGAGTGTGTGTTAACAAGCAATACGATTGTATCCGTGCATCGGTCGGCGCACCGATGTAATTATAGATTATGTCTCTGCGCGACCTCTGCGCCGGATCTTATCGAAGCTGAGGAAAAATATCGCGCGGTTGTAATTATTGAGCTAGGTGATACTAACGAGCATACTGCACGGGGCTCTCGGTTTAGTAGACGTGCCGGTTCAAGATCGACGTCGATCGATTTCTGCAGGTACGTGCGCGGTTAAGTAAGGAGACGACGAATTCGGGCGCGGCTGCAAGGAGAAAGGAACAAACGACAGTGATTATATGAACATACATTAAAGTGGATGGAACAAATCGTGGCAATTAATCGTATTCACGCGTATAATACGTGCTTTACGTAACTTCCCTTTAAAAGTCTTTTGACGGAGCGGAGATAATGAATAGGCGCCTATATCAGCATTGCATTACTAGCTGTTAATAATCAAGCGCGAATTTAACTTCATAAGGCCGCCTCCTTTTTACGCCGCATTAATCCACCATAGTGAATGGCGGAATTTTCTCAGTATTGGTGGGAACACAATATTACGTCGATCAGTAATCACACCATCAGTCGTACGATCGTCCATCCGAAGAATTGCGTTCGCGAAGATGGAGACGGAATTCTTGTCTAATCAAGTCAGTCTGACGAAGCGATGTCTGTCGCGAAACAACGTTCGCTGTCGGCTTCTCCAAAGGAATGCGTCTCTACTTACGTCGTTTAGATAAGGACCATGATGACCGATATGCATAATATGTTGGCCCATATTGGGACAAGCGAGCAGTAGAGGTCCGAGATACAAGAAGAAGAGAAAGGGCGCCGACAACGAGGAGAACATCGTCCCGTGGATCAGCCTGTTATTTGGCTGTCAGTAATTCAGTAGCCTCTTCGAGACCTCTTAAAGGCCCGCTCTGATGCCGCCCCGAAGGAAAGCACGTAATCCATCTGCCAGATTGATCAACCTGCGCTTCGCCCACCTACTTCTTCTCCTTTCTCACGTTCCCGTGCGTCAAATTGAAATTTAACTATGACCCGTTTATGGAATACAAGATAAGCGACTTATATCAAACGATACAATGAGATCGTAAAACAAATTGCGCAGACCCTAACGGTGCCTGACGACACACTCAACGTGCGGCTTGAGTTATTTCTATTACTATTTCTCTTTCGGACAATAGGTCAGACACAAGATATCGTAATAGGATTGCGTGCAGGAAGAATACGCAACATTAACTACAGTACTTTAACTAAAGATCGTTTTAAAATCGCTTCAATTACGCGGATTTTGTACACGCTTTGTCAGGATTTTCCATAAAACATGCTTACTTCCTGATGTTCCGTGGAGAATGTAAAGCATTATGACGAAACAGGAAAATAATGTAATCGTATGCATGAATGTATCTAGGATTTCGGTCAGAGGAAGGGGCAAAAATTTATATATCTTTATATAACTTAAAATGCTTATATACATATTAACTTATGTGCAACTTATTACTTCGAAGATCTTGAGCAAACTTTCTTACGAATAATATGTGAGTCATGCATTGATGAGTGTTTAGTTTTGTGTCGTAAAAATGATTTTAATAATTTATTTCTCCTTGTTAAAATTTAAGAGGATGATAGCGCTTCATTGTCCCCCCTTTGTAAACACTCATGATTGCATATGCAATAATTTCATATCGTTGTCCATTAAAAGCTATTTTTTTAAGTGAACTTAAATCGGAAGGAAACTGTCAAGAATTGCGGTACTTGAGTTTCTGATATAAGTTTACATCTCATATTTTAATTAATTCTTAAATTTAATCTACAATGTACTCTTTGTTTTTTGCCTTTTATTACTTTTTTAATCTCTTTTTTGTCTGTCTCTTTTCATTCACTATGTATCGCACGAGATAAAAATTCATGAACTTCAGAAGAGACACAATTGTCGATAAGATAGTCGCAAAAAGGCAAAAATTAATAAAATAATTTAAAAATTAATAAAAAGCAATAAAATAAGAAAGCAAAGAATATATTACAGAGTAAGCTTTATAAAGGCACGGATGCATGTCGGATGCATACACTTTACTTTCGACTTATCGTGGTAGCGGCGATGGTGCCGTAAACCAACGACGATAATTATTTGCCGTTGCCTCTCTCGGAGTGAGATGTAGCCCGTACGTTGCCGAGGATACTTTCCATCGTCCGCAGGATTTTGCATACGGCCGTCTGTGTACGCGCTTTCTAACGGCGAGGAATCCGACTCTCCTTCCTCGTGGCAACGGATATATACTGTATGATTGCCGGCGCGAGTATACATGTATCGCCAGGTGCAAATTCCCCTGACATCATCGTCGATGTACGCGTGATGTACGCGTTGCACTTGCACAGCAATCATCCGTCTGCGTGCATGCGTGCGTGCGTGCGTGCGTGCATGCACTCTCCTTCGGCGTAACTTGTAAGTGTGGGTGGGAGTGCGTGGCGCCAATGTGGCGGCGTCCAGCGGAGCTGTACCGAGAGGAATCGTCCGCCGAAGAAGAGAAGAGACTAAGAAGAAAGGTAAAGAAGATAACGCGTAGCCTGATCGTGGAAGCGACTTTGGAAGGGAGACGGGAGGAAGAAGAGGATATGTTACCCGTATACCGTCTGTGCATCCGGCGTCTACTTATTAAATCACTGTTAAATCATGTTACCATTCTTCCGTTCGCGAGACACGTTGCTGTGATTCCTAACTCAGTGAATCTCGAAGTCATCATTGATGTTCACTGATAGACCTGGACGTGTAAAATAGCTTCTTTTCCCTCACTTTAATTTCTTCCAAAAGAAAATATTCCTTCGGTGATTTCTTGATAATCAGGTTAGTGATTCCGTGAAGGCGATAGATCGTAGCGGATGATAAAGCTCGAAATGAGAACGTAGAAAAATAGAGTATCGTATATTAACGTTCTATTTATTAGAATATGCATATCGGGTAGTAACATTTTCTTAACATTTAGTACCATAAAAGTTGATTTTTTTCTTTTCGACATATCCCTAGCTATTTCTTTGAGAGAGCTATACTTATTGCGGTACTTATTACGCGCGATCAGAATTCCAGAGATGAACTTTACATCGTGTAACACATAGTCAGACATAGGATATAACCATATCAGTCAACCTCGCTGTTGCAGTATATCATTCGAATATAAATTATTATTGAACAGGGAACTCCGTTGTTGCGAGACAGTAATTACCGCGGTGTACGCAGGATTGTTAATGCTCGCTCGATTGCATTCGTTCAAGGATTCTGGATAACGGTGCGTTACATAATTCATCGTCAACATTGTTGCGAGAATAGCGGGCGGTAGAAGTGTAAAAGACTACACCTGGACGTGTAACTTACGTAAGGGAAAAATATGCCCAAGAAATTCTTCAAGTATACATACCGTATATTTTACGTTTGATTAAATCTTTTATGCTAATATGCACGCTAAGTTGCGTAAACCGACAATAAACTGTGCTATCGTACGTCGAAGGATCTTTATACGTCGGAATATCCGACGCATAAAGATCCTTCCTATGATTCACGCCGCTATTTATTATGATGTGGATAGGAGGAAGAGGAGGTGACACTCTTGTACACCTCGCCCCAGCTTATTGCGATACAAAGGCCATATATGACGAGGCAATAAGCAGATTGATATAGTGAAGCGATTTTATGGTACACGGGCTCCAATGCTCGGCCCTAGGCTTCAGCCATCACTCAACGGCGCGAGTGTGCCAAGAGCGAGAACGCACTCAAACTGGTTTCCTGATAGATCGTGATTTCGAGGCCGCTTCAAATTGGCGAACCGTCCGCGACTGACGTTACGTCGAGTCTGTCAGATCGTCCAATTCTTTATGCAATCGCATGTTAAATATTTACGATTCGGTGTTATCCCAATTGAGTTCGAAATGATTAGAAGAACCGTTGTGCATAGTCTTGTTATCAAATGTGTCATATTTGGAATTGCTCCAATTTAACTCAGCGTCATGAAACATGAATTAAGTGTCGATGAAGATTGATCTTTGTCGATACGAACTTCGTATCAAGGTGCGATAATTTACTGACAATTTAGATGGCGATTGATGATTATCTCATCAGAATCATCCAGATTTCTCTTTCACCATCGGGTGATCTACAAACGCAGATCGATGATACCGGAACTTTTCCTGCATTAGGTCTATATAAGCAAACGGCGCTCTCTCCCAGTTTTACGAGACTCTCTTTCTGCATCACGAGATGCCGAACGGCCCTGAACGAGTTCACCAATGAGCTCAGCCACACCCGCTGATTTTATTGACGTACGAGTAAGAAAAGCACGTGCTCCGCATCTTAGCTTTGAGCGAACAGAAATTGTTTTGCTTTGCATACTGAAAAAAAAGATTTCACTATCGGTTTATCGTTTCGCACCGCGGGATTTCGCTCGGCCCACGTGACATGTACAATTCGCTTTCCATCACTGATCTCTCAAAAATTAATGATTTATTATTTAATTCACGATGAGTTATTCCAAGATATAGATTGGATCGATAAAATACTACAGCCAACAATGAATAATTATGGAATATTTTTAGATATCTTGTGCATAGTTAATCAAATGGTAAGATAAAATTGTTAACACTGATATTATGAACATTACGAGCGCGTAATTGCGACTGAGGGGACGACATACCGCGATCGTGCCGTGCAATAATAATTTCAATGAGCAGAATCGCAGTCCAGGTGCGCGTTAGTGTCAAGTCCATCGGTGGTTAAGATCAGAGAAAGATCACAGGTCCGAGAACAAATATCGCGTCGGAGTATTAATAGCCACCGTGATTACCATACCATTACCGTACAACGTCATTATGGCGAACGGTACACAGGGCAACGTATTCACCGCGACACGGCACTATATCAATCCAAGATATTTCCCTCGCGCAACAGGTTGAAGCAGATACACCTTATCGCTAATATCTCCTGGTAAGCGCAGACGTACAGCTCGTCCTGACGATAGGTAGATTTCTCGAGCATCGTTAAATCACCCCGTCGCGCTCTCTGAAGAAATTAATATTTCTTCCACCTACACACACTTTATATACCAAAGACACTAACGACTTCTTGGCATCTATCGAATTTATCATAATTTTATTTATATCATAATGTGCATTTTTTTTGTTTAATCATCAAAGTTCCTATTTCATTCTGAGAACATCTTGGTGCTAACACTTGCCATGAATTTGTTTCTTATCAATCGAAACAAAAGACAAGTTCACAATAAGGAGCGACGTGAGCTCGCAAGGGGTTAAACGTTATGAGTCAACCTCGACAGGGAGCGGTGATCGAGCGAGATCGGGAGGCGGTATCGTAAATCATGTAACCCAATTCAATAAAGCAGACTGCCCTTTCCTCTAACCGATGCCAGCAGGTACAACCTGAAGAAATCGCGAATGTGTCCATAACTCAGCGGGTCTCTCTCCAGCGCCCTCCAGGCGCCTCCTTGTTCCTCGCAAATGCATATAAAACGCGCGCGTATGCGGCTTTCTTCTTTCCTTCTTTCTTGATGTTCAGTTTCTTCTTTCACTTTTTAACATGTATGCACTGATGCAATATAATTCGCAAAATCTCGTTCTACGTGAGTCTGTCGAATTCGTAGAACAACATTATCGTGAACTCGTAATTCTATTAATGATACAATTATAATTTAAGGAGCTTCCGCGAAAATCGAAAAGAATATATCAAAGTATATAATAAATACGAGATTAACACATGGCAGTTTAATTTTGTTTTTTTTTATGGACAAGATAGATCGAAGCTATGGTCCACTTGATGTTATAAATATTTTGAAGCATTTTTTGATTGGTCAATTAATAAAATTCTTTCTTCTGATTGAGTCAAATTTGAAACATTTATAAATGAAGCAATTCAAATAGCAAATATCTGTTTTGATTACAAATCATTTGTGAATTCAGATCGAACATTGAATTGAAATCCTTTCTATTTTAGATCAACAACTTCACTGTGCTAATAATAAAAAGACAATCTGAAGTAGACTGAAGTGACTGTCTGCGCAAAAATGATTAGGCAACGTGTCGACGTTTGGTTTATAGAAAGTGAACACGAACCACCCATACGTCGCGCGAGTTGTGTATACTGTATATGACATTCACGCCAATATCGATCTTTCGAAACAATCTCTTATTCAGAAAGAAGATAAAAAAAAATATGAGGAGGAAAAAGAAGGATAACAGAGCGCGGAAGAGAGACTATGTCGGTCGCGTGGAACGTCGTTTGCGCCGCGCCTGACAGCAGGAGTCTCAGGTTAAGAATTTAAATCATCGGGTAACAACGACGATATCGACGACGGTGACGATCGACGAGACCATAGACTCGGATCTCCGCATCGATCACTCGTGAGAAGAGATCGATACACGATCGGCGTACGGATGTAAAGAGACTTCGGCGTTCATTGCTGGAAAATATATGGCCACGCGGCGCAATGATACGTGAGAGAACATTTCCTTCACGAATGCTCCATTACGATCGTGAACGCAAGCATTATTATAAGAACCGTGCGACCCAAAGTACTTAGAGACCCTCTAATCAGAGTCTGGCTATAATAAGGGTTCGACATTTTTCGTCAAAATTATGCAAATAAGCGTTCGAGAAAAGATATATTATATAAGAAAAGATATATTTATCTCTTTTTACACACGGAAAGGTTTTGAAGTATTTAAAAATTTAAATCACAGATCTGAAAATAATTTTGTTGGACATTAAAATAATTATAATTTTAATTGTTATAATTATAATTATTTTAACATACATGTAGGAGACATTCAGACTATTTGCTAGCATCTTTTGTATTGTTCGAGATTTCTAACGTAATTATTTTAATGGTCTAAAATTATTATATGTGTATCTAATAAAAATTTAGATACTTAAAAAAAATCATTCTTTCCATGCTGTGATGCAAAAAGAAATATATGCTCGCTAAATTGATTCGATGAAAAATGTTAGACAATCATAGGTTGCTCATGGCCAGACTCTAATTAGAGAATTTCTAAGTCTGAAAGCACCTCTTCCGCTTTTTGAAAATGTTGAGATGAAATTCCATTGAGTGGAAGCTTTATTTTTCCAAGCGATATATACATAAATCCGCGTCCAATGTTCCGCTCCATTTTGTCACGACAATGCGAAATTATCATGTTCTAAGCGTAATACATTATCCGTAATAATAATATATTACTCGATTTGATTTTATATAGTCGCCAAAATTACCCTATTAATCATTATTATAGTCAAGTATTTTTAGTTCACGGAAAATGTATAGGAGTAACCCGACAACCCGACACATCCATCACATAGAAAAACACTTCGACAATGCTCTCTCGCTCTTCCGCGTAGTGCACGCGATGCGTGATCACAGTGTTTACGACACTTACGGTGTTTAAACTACTACATAGCGCCGACCTCGAAGTATCAAGGATGATGTAGATTTACTACCAACGCAAAGTCAATCAGCTGATTTTTCAAGAGTTTTTTTACACGCTACTCTTTTCCATTACGTGTTAATAATGAAAACAAAAAATTGCGTGACTTACTGGGCGGGCGCGATCAGGGATCAGCGCCAAGAAATAAGGCAACAGGAAGGAGCAAGGCAATTAAGAAAGACATCAGGCGACTAATGAGGCTGCGGCCGCGACGATCGCACCTCCTCGGCGGCGCCGAGCGGTGGAGCGAAGGGAAACGCGCGGGATGAAGAGGAAGAACCTTCCAGTCACGCGCGCTAAACCAGCTCTTGGGAGTTCGAGAACTCCTCGAGTCGCGATATCGATTCCTATAGCGAAGGTGGTCGCGACGAAGGAAAAGAACAGATATATAAGCGACGGATGGATTCAAACGATCGGGACCGCTGCCGTGGGCCAGAAGACAATGCGGCATAAATCACGAACGGCAGCAGGATCGCCGTGGCGATCGGTCGATACACTCCGATACACGCTCGATGAACTAATTGCCCGTTGTGTCCATGGGAGGATAGACAGAAATCGCGGTCCGATTGCTTCGGGAATTGAGGAAGGAAGTCGTGTAGGGGCTAGGCATCAGGATGATCATCTTGCACGGAGGCGCGGCCATTGGCTCGACCCGACCCGAGGAAGCTAACCGCGCGAAGTAGTTACCGAGCACGTGGATGATCAAGCGGCAAGAGAATTTGTGGTAATTAAATACAGAGTCATGCTGCAAGCAATATCGATATAATAATGGCAGTGATTGCCAAAGTACTTGACGTTAAGATTTAAAACAATGCGCACGTGTTTTTAATTAATAAAATATAATTGCTCTTTAACAAAATTAATGATAAATTAATTTCACAACACATTGCATTTCAAAATGAACGCTTTTGTATATTTGCTTTTTGTTATTATTCAGAGATTAAAGTGAAAAGTTGAATTGTTCTTCGATCCGCAGATAACGTTTCATCGCAGGTAACTTCGTCACGGGGCGTGACTGGGAACACTTGGCTGTTCCATATAGTTCCATATAGTTTTCTTCGTGGCCCAGTGGCCGCACCGGTACTCGTTTTCTTAGCGACGAGACTTGCTCTGAGTAGGCGCATCCCCGAAGCATATCGAGTGCGAGTCGAGGAAGCAATGGTAATGACACTTGATGCTCAAAGAGCGTCTCGACGAACGCGTGACCCGGAAACCGACCCGCGGCATTTTTCGAGTCTCCGATCTGAGTAAGGCGGACGTTCCGCGGCGATCTAGATGCTAGCTCCTCATGGTCCACCCCCTTCTTCCCTTCCTCGCCTTCCCGTCCTCGGATCTCCCTTAGCAGCTCGATTCTTCTACGGATTTCTCCACGACTTTCGCTTCGTGGTGGTAGGGACAACCCATACAAACACGCGAGGAACGAGATTAGAGAGACGATGGTCTTGGCTCCGACCGTCCTGGACCTACGGACTCTGCGATCTCTCGAGGTCAACCCGCTTTGGGGCATCGTGCTAACCGCACTGGCGGATTCTTCTACCCGGAAATAGTTTCCATCGAGCTCAGTCGATTCTAACGTAGGGCACAGTAGGATAGGATAAAGCACAGCCGCCTCACAGTGCCTCTTCTTCGTTTTCCGGTTACGATCACTCATAGGGGTTTTATGATCTCGTCGCTCGCGGGCGCGCCGCAGCTCGTATCAGGAGAGTATTGTTAAGTGCGGAAAGAAAATCCCAAAGAGTCAGAAGCTATTGGGAGTAGTGCAAACTCGCTATTGTTAAAATGTTGCCAACGGCGGATTCAATTGATTATCAGTGCAAGATTCTTTCTAAAATTTCAATATTAATTTTGAGAGTAATATCCATGTCGAGGCAATACTGAATAATATTAAGAAGTATTTTAAATATTCTAATAGGGAAACTGAAAGTTATTTCAATATTTTATCAGAATTATAATACACATGAAAAATATTTTTAAGATCATTAAAAATAAAAATACAATCATATATCTTCGAATTATATGCATTCGAGAATTATCTCGTTGCATTGAATCGTTAATTATTTTTAATCTTAGAACACACACTTATCGAAAAATTCTGAAAACACATTAGGTTATTGTAACTTTAAATAGGCTGTAACTTCGGTTCAGATTTATATTTTTAGACTCCCCTTTTTATTATTTTGAAGTCTAATAGAAATATACCTGCATAAGTTGTATAATGCCAAAAAGTTTTGTATTATTAAATTATAAAATCCTTTTTTTTCTTCATATATGGAGCAAGCGAAATTTCGATTAATTTTGCGGAGCTAATAGTGGATTTATTGGATCCACTTAATTATAATATTCTTTATGTTACACCTGCAAATTTGAATTATTGTTATTAAAATAAACTTAGTATTTACACATTCTTTTTTATATAAGTTATGTCATTTGGTTCTTCAAAATTTAAAATAAAATAAACTAAATGGATCTCATAGATCTCCAGTGTTAGTAATTGTTACATATTTTGATGTTAATTCCGGAGAATTAAGCAGCCAAATGATTTCACGAAGAGAAGCATTTCGCACGTCATTTCGAGAAGCGGCATGAGATGATTGGATAATCGAGTGGCTTCGCGGAATCTTCAAGACCGATCTAGGATGATCTCTGATCGATCAAGGGTCACGTCATTCCACAGAGATCGAAGAGATGTCATTCGTTAGCCCGTTATTTCTGAATACCTCGGGAATATGGTTCCTCACGATCTCAGTACCACCTGTAGAAATCGCCGATCCTGCGAACTCTTCTATTTAACCTTTTCAGATCCGATTCCGTTCATCACGATCCGTTGCAATTATGTATTATTATATCACAAACGATATAGGTCACTGACAATTTTTAAATACTTTTTGCAATTCATGTCAATAATATCTTCGCATTAATATAAAATAGTACTTATCAAATACGAATATGGATCAAAGTCTTTATTAAAAGTTTCTCATCTAATTTTCTATTCATCGATCATCACATCGACGACATATTCAAAAAAGCTTAAGATACCGGTTTCCTGAGACATTTCCTGCTCTGCAAGAAAGTAAGCGAGTCCTTATCGAACATCCGTTATAGCGCTTATCGAAGCATACTTCACAACAAATTTGCAACAAGCTTTTAATCCTCGACTTTCAAACTCTTCCAAAGAAATTTGCATTTTATCTTTAGCAACTTATCAGAAAATGGCGATGCATTAGTATTAGATGTGCTTCCGAGAGACACACGAAATCCACATAAGAATGTTTTTCAGAAGTAAGAGCACGTGCTGCGACCGGTTCTATCATGTTCTTACTGTCACCTCGATTGACTGATTAATATCATTAAGAGGTCCTCTCCTGCACTTTATACTTCAAAACGGAATCTCCATCTATGAACATCGTGCTTAAAATGTCGATATAGTTAGACTTTAATATTATTCGGTAGCTAAAACTCGTTCTGTCTAGATATATGTTTATTTTTTTCTGGACCACAGACATATTTGTAGATGACATATCGACAATATAAAATCACTGGATGAAACCTCGGTAGAAGTACCATTTTCAATGTCATACCAGATGGGAACTTGATTCCAATTTCATGTACATATATCATATTTAAAATTACTTTTCCGTGTCATATATTAGA
>Ga0157364_1000646_pt1 | contig 25431 bp, 14 predicted proteins | sample AttsexASBM2_FD_111476 | JGI IMG/M metagenome (GOLD analysis project Ga0157364, IMG submission 111476) | Fungus gardens microbial communities from leaf cutter ant in Ribeirão Preto, State of São Paulo, Brazil - Atta sexdens ASBM2 | ecosystem: Host-associated > Fungi > Mycelium > Unclassified ... | reverse complement strand
ACGTTGTATGAGTTGTGTCACTTTTGAAATAAAGAAATGATATTCTTAACATAATCAATTATCATTTTTATCGTTTTTATAAAGTTAGGTTATTAATTAAGTTTAGTTATAAAATACTTTTGTGAAATTTAATTATTTTTTTAATTATTTTTTATTGGATAATATTTACTTAACTCATTCATGATTCTCTGAAATGATGATTTTGTTGAAGTATCTAAAAAATCAGCTAAACATAATTTTATTGGACTTTCAAAATAATTATGTAGAACGCTCAAGCATGATTGCAAGAAACTTTTTGCAGCATGGCTCATCATACGTTTTCTGCATAATTATTTTAATGATTCAAATTTATTTTGTAAATCTGTATTTATTTAAATTTTTAGATACTTTAACAAAATTGTTCTTTCCATACAATAACTCAAAAAGTCTCATTTTTTATGCTACTTTTGAAATAAGAGAACGATATATAAAAAAAAGTTTGAAGTCTGCATAAAATTTATCACGAAATGAAATTTGAGGAACGAGATATATAAAATAACTTGATAAATACACAAAACTAAAATCGTGTTCTAATAAATTAATAAATCATTTCGAGATGTACAGAAAAATTCTTTCATCGAGATGTTGTAGCTTAAATTCTTATCGAATTTCAACCGATAGAGAGATTCGGAATTGTATTTGTCGCGGAAAAACTAATATAATGCACAATCTCGAACTCCACGGCGATAATAACAGGGGGTGAAGCTTGTTTTAGTTGTCGTGCTGTATTAATTTAACTTCGGCGACGCGTCGACACGACACGATACGACGCTGGCGTCGCAGAACGCGATGCTGTAATGGTATTAAGCTAAATTGCCAACAGTCCTCAGCAGGGTATTCCGTCCTGCTTTGAGATTAGTGGCGTTGACTAACAAAAATAAAGAAAAGACAGGCTCGTGGGAATGTAAGGGGGAGGAAAACAGAGTGGCCGAGGAAACACGAAGAAAATCCCGGAGGTCTCCGATGGCACTGCCTTAGACACAGCAAGACTTGTTTGATAACATGGAAAGTCGAGTTTAGTCTCGTTGTGCGAATCACGAAATAACTTTACTCTGTTCACGCAAGTGACATATACTGTTGTAAGAAATAGCGGTAAATATATAAGATTGTCAATATATGCAGTGATTCTTATTTCAAATCTCTTATAGCTTTTTTCACTGGCAGAACTGGTGCGCACTCAGTGCACATTAAAGCTAACTTAATCTGAATGTCAGAGTGAAATATCTCAATTAATATAACCCAATGTTAAAATACCCAGTGTATATTTTATCAAATATCACAATAAAATGTGTTTGAGGATTTAATTTGTTTCTATATTTTTATTAAACATACATCTTTATATCGATTTGTGTACAACGGCTTTAAAGTGCACTGAGTGCGCACCAGCTCTATCAGTGAAAAACACTATTAGAATATTTTTAGATTATTCGAAATTTTCGAGTAATTCAAATCATAGCAATTCAAATTCAAATCGAATCAAATTTTACCTGAATCGATTCGATTCATATATCGAATAGTTCGCACAGCTATAACAGAAGGTTAAATAGAGTAATGCTAAAGTGGAAAAAACGATAAACAAGTATATTTTATATATACATATAATTATATGACGACATTTATTATTATAAAATCGTATATCGCATAATTTGTTCAGTGACAATCATGCACAATTATCTTAATGTACATTAACTAAAAGTGTCAAATAGCGTATGGGATATTTGTATGACATATAAATTATTCAAAATTATTAAGCGCTGCGTATTATTTAGTAGTAATTAATTCCGGCCGCGTATACGTAATATGATTAGTCGATCGTATAATTAAACAATGATCCACATCCGCGTTCAACTATCAATAATGATGAATGTAGGTAAAACGCGTAGCTAGTTGCCCGCGTTGGTAAATATTAAACGGTAACTGGAATACATTACATGTTGCATATTTCTCTCCGACAGAATATCCCAAAAGACGAAACTCCGCTTTCACATGCATGCAACTACGCTCGGCTAAGTAAGTTCTGCGGTCACAGTACCACAGTCACGTTCTAACGTCATCGCGCACGTTTCTGCTGTTAACAGGATTTCTCGAGATGATACCGAGAACGGCGAGCCGGTGGCTGCTTTGTGTGGCGCTTACGGTCGCCCTGTGTCAAGGCCAGGAGGACTGGATGCAGTGCTCGTCGACATGCAAGTGCAAATGGGTGTCCGGTAAGAAGACCGCCGAGTGCATTAAGCAGAACCTTACGCAGGTGCCAGGAGATCTTTCGCCCGAGATCCAGAATCTCGATTTGACCGGCAATCGCATAACTCACCTCGTACGCGATGCATTCAGCCGCGTCAATCTGGTTAATCTGCATAAGCTGTCGTTGCGCGATTGCGGCATCGAGGCGATTAACAGGGACGCTTTCAGCGACTTGAAGATCATCATCGAGATCGACCTGTCGGGCAATAATATCCGCAATCTGCATCCAAGTGTCTTTTACGAAACCCAAAAGTTACGAGTGCTGCTACTCGATCAGAACAAATTGAGAATGCTGGATAACGGTTTGTTCTTCAATCTCACTTTCCTGCAGAAAGTCACGTTGTCAGACAATAGATTAGAGCGCATCGAGGAGCAGGCGTTTCGCAATTTGCCAAATTTGCATTCTCTCGCGTTGGATGGGAATAATTTCAGCACCCTGCAATTGCAAAGCTTCGAGAGTCTGCCCAAGCTCGGCAGTCTCGAGCTCCAGAATAATCCATGGAACTGCAACTGCCACCTCAAAAAGTTCCGCGATTGGGCGATCCAGCGCAAGTTGTACACACAGCCAACCACTTGCCAGCAACCGCCCCACATGATCGGTAAGATGTGGGACGAAGTTAGTAGTGACGATTTCGCGTGCAGACCGAAAATCACCAACATCGAGCCGTCGAACAAAATCGAAACAGTCAAAGGAGATGTAACAATATCGTGCAGGGCAACAGGAATTCCACATCCTGAGGTAAATGCATATTCAGGCACATTCGATATAAATCTCTAAATATCTTATAAGTTAAAGTCAAATAAGTTTCTGATCTAAATAAAGCTTATAGTGAAAAGAAATGCGAAATTAATATTAATCTTGCCATTTTATTAGAGAATTTTTGTATTCAATACACATTAAAATTTCTTTAGTAATGCACTTTTGTCTACTGCCGCACTATAAAATCTCATATTACATCTATTTCAGTTATCATGGACGTATCGTAATCATCTTATAACCAACAGCACTAAACACGCAAACGATAAAAATTACATACTGTTGGCGAATCATGATTGGTTAAATCTCACTATCATCGATGCGCTACCTGCCGACAAAGGTGACTACGTTTGCCGCGCGAAGAGTCCGGGCGGCGAAGCGGAGAAAAACGTGACTTTGTCCATAATAGGCGATGCTCTAGGCGGCAGAGAGAACTTCATCAGCCTGCCTCTCGCTATCGGATTAGGTGTCACCGCATTGTGTCTGCTGATCGTTACAGTAGTGCTCTGCGTGTGCTACTGTCGTCGTCGCCACACCAGGCATGACGAGAAAGGCCTCGAAGCGGCGTCCCTGGAGCACCATGGTCTCGGTGAACAGGAGAAATCCCTGATTACGACCATTAACCCGGTCGTGAAGCCCCCGAGGCGCTACGAGGCACCGTCGGTGACATCGCATAGTACGGAGATGACGGAGTTGAACCGCACGTTGCTCGACAACGACTCGGTTTTCGGTCAGTACACAGCCTATATTACTAAACAGTGCGCGGCTAGGTGCTAGCGAGAAACTATTTTGCATTAATTTCGACAAGCGATTTACCTCGAAACCGCGCATTCGCGGACATTAATTTAAGGTCGACAGAATTCATCGTCGAATACCCGTCGAATATGATTCTTAACAAGTCGCGAAACAAGTCGGTCATTTCGTTTGAGTAGTATTCTTCTTCCAAGCAAAAATGGAAATGACCTCTATATGTCGCTTATATAATGTACAAACAGCGTGTATGCATGTGTGTGCGTGTAATCGTAAATCGATTCGTTTCCGTGCCGAGCGCGGACTATCATGCGAGAATTGTCCGACCAGGTGCCATCGATCTTAAGGTAAGGAGAGTCCGCCAAGTGGCAGTTAGGAGACTAATGAAGATCCGTTAGGGACGCTTATAATACATCAGGCACCCCTTAATATAACATTTGCGCTGCGATAGCGCGAACACATTCGTCATCCGTGTTCGATCATTGATATATCATCCTTTTAGAAATAATATTTTCTGTAGATCAGAACAGAGAGCAGATTTTAATTTCTAGCTTCCAACGCGAAAATGTTGATTACGACTTGCATAATAAATTGCTGTAACATATAATTGTACAAGTAATGACGACAATAAGGTACGCCAAGCAACATGTTGCGTGTGTAGACTTGCGTGTTATTATTTAATGAAATATTTTTCGACGAAAATACGCAGGAACTTGTATATGTGATAACACACAATCGAATTTCTATGAATCCGGAATATTGTAGAGAAAATATCAATATATAATTTTAAAGTGATTCGAATCTTGTAGTAAAATTCAGTCAATTTTACGAATTTTAAGGGAAACTTCAAAGCGACACTATGTAGCGCCAGCGTTCGCTTGACCGACGTTACTCAAGAAAATGCGGTTACATTTTCCAGTTCAATTGATAAAGCGCTCTTCCGACTGCGATCATATCGCGACCAATCCGATTAAAAGCAATCGTTTACGCTCGTTGAAGATAATATCAGTATCGCGGAACGTATCAAAACAACATCCTGGTAATGCAGTTTTATTACTCGCGCGTACGTCTCGCGTACGTCGCGCGTTTCAGTCTTTTTGTACTCGCAGACCTCCCTCGCGATCTTTTTTTCTTCCTATTTTTTTTCTCAACCTTACTTAGATTTTCTTTTTTAACGTTCGTCCTTCTCTTTTGTTCATGTTCTCGCAGCTGACGGTGTCGGGAGCGGTGTCGTCGGCGGGGTAGGCGGCGGCGTAGGCGACGACGAGAAGGAGCACGAACGAGCCACACCGGAACTCGATGGGGGTGGCAACGGCGGCGGCGTCGGCGGCGGCGGTGGCACATTGCCGCGCGGGGGTGCTGGTTACCACCACCGACAATATCCGCCGGACCTGCTGGCCTTCTCCGGCGGCCGCGGCGCATCGCCAACAAGCCAGACGTCAACAGCGCCTGACAGCACGCGTCTGCCTAGTCAGCAAATGATAGCACCGGCGGCGGCGGCGACAACGGCTGCGACGGCCTCATCATACGGTTCGCCGCCGTCAGGCCAGTACCATCCGGCCGCCTTCAAGACGCTGCCACACAGCCGCAGCGCGACACCATATAGTCTCGGACCATCATCGTCATCGTCACCGTTAGCGCCGGTATTACCTCGTCACGGTTATGTAACGATTCCGCGACGACCGCGAGCGCCTAGCTGGAGCAGTGCACCCCCGACATCGCCCACCGACGCTCTCGAGCCTGTGTACGACAATCTGGGGCTACGCACTACGGCAGATGGTAGCTCGATGTTGTCGCTGAATAAAAGTCCGGAACCAGCCTCGTCTATGAGGGGTCGGCCGCTTCCGGGCACGCCGGGAGGTTCGCACTATGGATCGATCCAACGTAGCACCCCAAATATCTTGACGAGTAATCCGTTGGACAGAGTGGCGCCGGAAGGTGCAGCTGAATGGCCGCTCAAGTTGACGGACGAGAGCATGGACGGCGGTCATCTGTTACTCACGCAGCAGCAACAGCAGCAACAGGCAGCCGCCAGCAACACTCTCGGTAGAAAGGTACCGCCGAGACCGCCGCCAAAACCCAAGAAGAAATCCGCCAATGGACCGACGTTGTATGAGGATGAGGGTGAGGATGGCACGGAAGTATGATATCATGGGCATCGTCCGCGATGAGAGCGACTGGTCGTAGTACGCCATGATGGGGCGTGCGTGACCACACTTACAATAAACCGGTAGTGCCTTTCAAGACGCGTGTCTCGCACGTGCGAGACTTCCACTCCGTTCAACGAGTTGCAGTCTGGAAAATGAACAAAACGAGGAGACTCTTCTGGGAGATTTTAGGATGGACACGGGTGGTTCGCCGAAATCGCTGACGATAACATTTTAGAGGAGGACACGCCGATCGGACATTCGTGTTCACCTATATTCCCCTTCCTCAACTTTCCTTTCCTTAAGTTATCTTGTAAGTTATTTATTGAACGTTATGGAGCACCTGGAGTATCCGAAATCAGCAAATCGTGATCTACATGAATTATTTACCGAAACGATCCGATCGTTCAATGGATCCTTTCTTGTCCCTCATCTTCTCCTATGTATCTTTTTCTCTTTTTTCCCCTCCTTTTTTTAATCAGGTTCCTTTAGCGTTTTATTTGATGCTCGTCACGCGCCGTGAGGTGATAACGTGATAATGTGAATAAGGTTGCGGACATTGCTACCGGTATTACTTGATGAGGCGAAACCTATTCGCGTTTTGTGTGAAATTTACGTGAGCACGAAGCAACTGGAAGTGCTAAACGCGAGTCATTCCGCGAAGAGCGATACCAGTGAATTTGTCTTCTATTCGTATTATCCCGCAGTGGGAAATCGCGAGCGTAATGGCGCGATTCGTGTGTATAGACGGAAGTGTTAAGGTTCAGGCAAGGCAACGTTTTGCACATGTTACATTTATGCGGTAAACATGATGAGAATTTAATATTGTTAAGAATTTATCTAGTTGTTATACGCCTATCGCGTTTTCTTTTTTGACATTGAAATTCTGACGCCTGTATCGAATCGTAGCAAGACTCGTTGCATTCGCAAGCAACACGAACTCTCGTGCTAAACTTACGCCGAAAATGGCATAATGATCTGTGTCCCTTCTCCTTCAGTAAGCGCATCGTTAGATCGTGTTCGTATCCGTAGGGGTAACCCGTATTCTCATCTCAGCGATGTTTGCATCTTAAATCATCGATAAATATATCACATATGATCACTGCAATGATAGCGGCAAATTGATTATCAGTATCTCGCAAATATCGTTGATGTCAGTCCCTTATAGCACGAGGGTAGCATGTACCTCTTTCCCTAAGATAAAAACGTGAAAAATATAAATTTTTATCATTAAAATGGAGAAATTTTTCATTTTTCATTTCCGTTCTACGGAAAAAGTTACATGATCGCTACTCAGAACATTCCAGCAACATTGCAGCAATATTGAAATGACACTACAATATTGCTGGAACGTTGTAATAATGCTGCAATGTTGCTAGAATTCTCTGTGCTATATGGAATACGGAATGCCCTACTTATGTAACGGTGCCACTTTGTATTACGTTAAATGGATAATAATCTATTACAGCGACTGTAAATCTATATTAGATGTAAGTGCTGCGATGACACTCGATGCGTATTCGAAGTTGTAAGAACAGATCGTATTGCAACGTACGATAAAATGGTGTACAGTATAAATACGTGACGATTATTTTTACCGATGTTAATTACACGAATACTGTGACCTTTGAAATGCGTGTAATTCATTATCAGAATGACCGAGTGGTCAAAATAACAGCGTATTTGGTAAACGAGACCAATTTGATGTCACTGCCCGATTGGTCTTCACATCGTGCTAACCATGGATAACACCAAAAAGACCAGTTTATAATATATATATATATATATATATATATATATATATATATATTCCTCTACCGTTCCAAATTCACTTCGGGACTTCAAATTAATTGAATGTTACGCGCGGTGCGTTCCAATTAGCAACAATTACAGCTCGATTGTTAACAACTGTGGCATATCGCGCATAATATCCGAATGCGTAAAAATTATTGACTAGTTCTCGTACGATTGCAAGCAATCAAAAGGACAACGCCAATTGTAACGTGGACGAATTGTTAGATGGACATGATTTAAAAAGATGACATGTCATAAACGCGGAGTGAGGAACAGAATTCATCGCGTCCCCTATTTTGAGATACGTTCGATCGCTACAATTCTACCGTCGACGACAATATATCGTAAAGTAGAACGTCCATGCGAGCTATATATCATCAACCAGCGAACGCGTACGGACTTATGGTCCCGAATATCTGATGGCCGATAAATCGTCTCTCCTTGAAACTGGAAAACATGTGACTCGTCGAAGCGCGGGGCTTGTCACGCGCACAGCCGGCAACACGTTTTTCTTTCGCGTTGAAGTTAATGTCTCTTCGAACTCATTCGAGCTCGCTTTTCTTTTTTTCTCCTCTTATCGCGATGTGATTTCCATGATATGAGTACATACAAGTGGTCCCTCTTGGCGTTTATCCTCGGCATTATCCTCGCATTATCCTCAGTGGTGGTTAACGCTGTCGATTCGCTAGTTCCGTTCTCGCGCAAAACATCTGGCTACGATACATCGTGATAAGGAGTGCTTTACGTTCGCTTACCCCACACACACACACACACACACACGCGCGCGCGCGCGCGCACACACACACACATATGAGGAGCCGCCAGTTGGCGATATTTCACCGCAGGTAAGGGTAGGTAGAGAACGTTCTTTAACTGCGAATTTATCGCCAGCGAACCATCCACTCTTTATGCTTTTGTTACCTTTTTTATCTGGGAAGATTAACGTTTCCCTTTCTCTAGCTTTAGCAGGGATTTCGGACGCGATTGTATACAACTTGTTGCGATTGCGCACGGCCGCGATTTCCGCGGCGAAGCGCCGAGCGATCGAGGAAACATATTTCGAATGAGTTCCACGCGAACTTGCCTTACCATTGAACGACACTTGAATTCAAAGGGCTCTCGATCAATCCCATACCCTTGTCTCCCGAACTCAGCGGTGACCCGGATCAGCGTTGTTCAAGTAAAACACGACGGATCCTGCTCCATAAATGCATCATGGGAAATCGCGATATATTGGGAAGACACTTTATGTCGACCGTAAACTCAGCGCTTCTTCTCTTATGCAATCGCACGAGAAGTTTCGATTTATTAAATACCTCGGTATCTCATGCGCGAACGCAGATTAAAATAAAAATTTCCTTAATCCTCCAGACGTGAATCTCTACTGGATTTATTCAATTATATCCTTGCTGACGATAAGTCGATCTATTGGAAAGAGCTATTCAATTATAAATCTCTTTGTTCAAAAATATTAGAATTTAATTTTCTTTATGTTACATCTGCATATTTGAATTATTTTTATTAAAATATACGTACCCAGTAAACATCAATTAACGGTAATATAATACTAATGTTATATTCATATTCAACAATGTGATATATAACAGTTACGTTGAGAAAATTTACTACAACAGTTGTTGAGTATGAAATTATAACATTGATTTTACTTTGATTGTATTTACTGGCTATTTATTTTTATGTCATTTTATTTCCTTGAAATTAATTAATGCCTTTTATTAACATAAGTGAGACCCAGCAGTAATTTTAGCGCTAGTTCTGGAGGATTAAGATGAAACTTAGGTTCGAATGAAAAAAAAAATTTCGATTTCTTATCTTGCATCCTGTGATTTTGTCGATTAAAATCTCTCCTTTTAGGATGTTACATGTTATTCGGATCGCGATACGAATATATAATTAATTTAATATTTTATTCTGCGATACGAATATATAATTTAATATTTTATTTTATTTAGAGTAGATTATTTCAATTCTTTTTTCTTTCTTTTTTTTTCTTTTAAAGCTATTCCTTTTATTTCGCATTCTGATTATCTGCTTTTGAGATCGATTCGCGGGACGCGTAAAATGCGATGGCCAAGAACCATCCGGAAAACTGAGCTTTTCGTGCCCGGATTACGCCAAACAGTATTAAGCGCTCGATGACTACGACTCGAGTGCAAACTTGACAGCCATCCGGGTGAGACGCAGCGGAGAAAATAGCAACGCGGTCGTGTCGCCTCGATTTTTCGCCGTGCCACCGCGATCGACGAGCTCGACAACTTATTGCGGAGTGTTACCGTCTAACTCTCGTGCGAGAAAAATGTTCAGTCGCGATGCGCCGCGACAGTCTGAGAAACGTTTCCGGTTTCTTGTAGGCCAGTGCCAACCGATTTTTCCAACCACAACGATTTTTCTATCTTCGTTTCTTCTCGAATCGTCGAATCAATGCATGCGGAACGCGTCGTTCCATTATGTTTGTCTCTTCTTACACGTAGACTTGTATTACTCAGCAGCCCGAATGTGTCGTGCAAATGAGAAGGAAATCGCGCTTTCGATGAGCGTATGTGAAAAATCGAGCTCGCACGATCGGAGAACATCGGAGAACAGTATTTTAAGCGGCCTAGCAAAGTCGCGGCTTGCCTAGATCGACCTCTGTGCCGTGCTATGTACATACACTTTTCTGTCTCTCTCTCTCTCTCTCTCTCTCTCTCTCTCTTTCTTTCCTTCTTTCAATTGCACTCTATCCGTACATGCTGTTCATATTGTAAATGATACACAATGGAAACTCGCACGGCACGGGTTCGGTCGTCATCGGCGCCACGAATATATTTTTGTAATTTTGTATTTTGCATTGCGCCTTTCTCCGCGATCCGACGTCTCACTCGGCCGATTATGCCAGAGGATCGATTTCCATTTGTCGATGCCATTGTTCAATCCTCGGACGTTTGATGGGGGCAACGTGAGATCTACGCACATTCCATGTAACACTGTGGGAAAGTGCTGCGCGCATCACAGTTAACGAAGCGAATGTACGTACGTCATATCCCGGCATCGGAAATAATTTATTGATTGTCACCGCGTGAATTCTGAATTGCGATTGCGACCACGTCACTTGTGCGTTCTGCTCCGCGAAGGTTCAGTACCGATCGATCGCGAATCGAGTAACACCGATCTTGTCTTTTTACGATCGACTGCACTTTTGTACGAAGCCCTCTCTTTCTCTCTCGTTCGTATAACGAGGCACTTATTAATTCTTAACAACGAAGTAATCGAGATTTAAACAAGCTTTTTATTTCTATTCGAGGAATAACCGAGATCTTCAAATAAAACTCTTAAATATCACCGAATCAATTGAACGTTCAATCTCTACCATTCTTTTTTATTTTTGTACATAGTGTAAAATTTCAGTGGACTATTTCAAATTATTCTCAATCTATTGAAAATATTCTCGTTTTCGTTTGTTGAAGGTTTTTGTTCAGTTATAATTACGTTCCAAGATACATAATTTTCTATTCGTTGGTAGAGTAAAAAGAACATATTGCTAGACCTGACATTATCGGGGACAAAATTAAAAACGCAATTTCACACGAATGAAAACCAATGTCATTAAACACTTTCATATCGTGATGTTGTATCGGAAATTCTCAGCGCTCAATTATCTATCCAACTGCCAACTACAACGCAATGTCGTTTGCGTGATATTTCAAATATCGTGCACGCACATTCCTCGCTTCCAATACCCTTCGATTTGTACGTGCTCGTGAAGTGTTACAGTAATTTACATTAAAATAGGGTAATTTACGACTAGCACAAGCAAGCTCATTTAGGCTGCTCCGATTTGTACGCGGTACACAGAAGAGAACTTGACACGGTCAAAATTTTTGTCGAAATTAATAGCATTGATGTCATTTCAACAATTTTAATATATTCGCAAATATCACGCATATCATTATCATTTATATGATTTTAATATCATTGATTATTAAATTTTATTACAAATACTTTTACAATTTAGATTTGTCGTATGATTTTAGTGAAAACATTGATTATTAAATTTATTAAATATTTTGAATAATTATAAGATCAATTTTGAATTTTTATTTTCTATTTCTTACGTACAAACGTTTAGATACTTGTATACAAAATGACAAATATGAACATATTAAATTTACGATATGACGCTTCACTCTTTCTGCCAATGAGCGGTCAATCGAAGGTACCGTCCAACCAGTAGATTGGTCCAACTTACAATCTTCCGAGAAATTATTTCTGGATCTAATTAGAACACTTTTTATAAGACGCGTGCATTTTATAGAACATAGTTCAGTGAAAATTTACACAGACTTAAAACGGATCACGCTAAATACTTAGTATTTTGCATTTGTTACAACATTCTGTGGGATATAATAATTATATACTTAATATAATTTGTATTCTGCAATTATAGCATATAAAATGATTACGTATATTCTCTAACTGCTGTTTTGTTTCTTTAAACAAGGATTTAAAAAAGACATTTAAAAAAAGACATAAATTCTTTAGATTATACGCATCTTTATAAGTTATATGCATTCTTGACATAAGTAGAAATGGTCGAAACAGATACTTCGCTTATTACTGCGAATTCTTTATGTCTATAAAGAATTCGCTAGATTTTTGTCAAATATACATAAACAAATTTACATTCTTTTTATAGCGTGTGAAGTGTTCCGTAAATAACTTAATTATTCTCTCTCAAGACTGACAATCTTAGAGTTAGGGCAATATCTTCTGTATTTTATGTATTTTATGAATGAATATTCTCGTTATTTCTCGATAGAATTACGAAACAACGCCATCATGAATTTTGTTTGAATTAACTTTGATATGAAATAGGTTAAATTGTTCCTTTTAAAGAGATATAATTTGTTATTCCACATATAGTGAAACATACGTATAAACATAAATAATTATCATTGATTAACATCGATCGAAGCCAACTGAGCTGTGTTCATTTGCTTCTATTACCTGTTACAGAACAATGTTGTTTAGTTGATAAGTCCTTTGCCTAACGCATAAACAATTGTTAAAACTGCCTAATTGCCGCATCTAATGGCGCTAAATTTCAATGAAGGAAGAATGTAACGTGTACGAGTAAAATAATTAAATATTGTAGGAAACACGTAAATACATCGCTAAACATGCATAATAATTCTGTTAACACACATGTCGAACTTGACAATGTCGTGTAAGGATCGCATCTGGTTAACTCGTGCTTAACGAGTATTTCTCTCGAATCATTATGAATCGCAAATCAAAAAGAAAATTATCATTTTATTGACGCAATTTCGTATCACGGACGAAGAGTACTATGAGATTGTGGGCTAAGAAGATCGGAAAATGTTTTTATCGAGATATGTAAGCCGGAATGATAATGTGAATGTAAATGATTTATATATGCATGTCGTATGTTGTAGATAATAATCTTCGAAATGTAACATCCGCGTTCTCGCCAGGTTCTGCATGAGGTAAAAATATCAATGATCGAGAAAAAATTTCATTAACGAAATATTTTTACCGTTATTCCTACTATGTATTCTTGCTATTTGTACGATTTATTACTTTTATATTAATTTTCTATATATACTATGTTTTAATATTACTATATTTTTTAAGATATTACTATGATTATTACATTTACGCTATGTAGTTACTAATGTCGCTATTATTGTCGTCATTACTGTAATTATTTATAAAAAAAGATACCTTGCCTTGTAATGAACGTCTCAATTTTCAATGATTTAAATATAAATTTTCGGCCGAAATTATGATTTGTATGTACAATGTATTAACATACTGGCGCTGTAAATATTATACATATTTTATAAATGAAATATTTAGTGTGATTGTAATATTACAATAATGTACTGAAAGCACCACTCTGTACACTCCACTAAATATATGGGTTAAATTTTAATAAATATTTCCCGATCCCAAATCTGATCCATTTTTATTTGTTTTTCAGATATTTTTATTACAATTATTTGGCACTGGTAAATAAATAAATAACGCATGTTTTATTTAAAAGGAGGTATATTTTTGTTAAGAAAATAGCTGCAATACACAGATTTTCATAACATATTCACAAATTTTCAGTAAAAATATAATACTCTTATCAATATCATTATATTTTTAAAATTATATGTTAAAATTATAGAATTTCTTAAATTTTCTCTTCTTTGGTCTCTTTCTTTAGTTTCGATAGTGCAGTCTCGCCGTATTTTGTCATTAGCTCTTTAACAAATTCATCCTTCAACTTTTTAAGACATCTGTAAAATAAGAAGTAGAAATCCAAAAAAAATTATAGCAAACAGACATCTTAACTTTTTTATAACGTATAATATATACCATAATGTTACAAATTCTAATTACGAATTTTTTAAAAGATCCTATATGATATGCTATATATGCTATATTACCTTCTATAAACAGAATCTGTTCTAAACTTGCCAATGTCTAAACTAGGTGCATGAGGTCGATGTATAATAAAAGTATCTGGCAAAACGATATATCTGTAATTTCAATTTTTGATTTTAATTGTGCGCTATATGTTAATTAAATTTGAGATATTTCATTATTTAATGAATAAAATTACTGTGCTTTACTTATAATCTAGTGCCGTTAAATGGGTCACGTAGGAAACTTTATTCCATCCAAATCCGACAAATCGGGTGTCGTATCGTGGAGCAGATTTTGAAACTATTATATAAGGCTCGAAATCTGGCTCCCATGAAATCTACAACAATTCCTTTATTATGTATTCATTGTTTTTCTTATATGGCATATATGCAAAAAATTTTTTGGAACTTTTAACAAACTAAATAAATAAGTATTTCTTATAGATTTTGAGTCTAAATCTGAATTCTGAAGGCATTTGCTCTATCATGTCCAATTTTTTAGTCAAGCTATCTATGTGGAAAGTTTTTTAACTTCAGAAATGGATATTCTACAATTGCATAAGCATAATTGTAAATGATTGCAATTGTAAGAATTGATCAATCACAGGCGAATTCTTCTCATTTGACTATAATTGATCAATTCTTACACAACTGCAACCGTTTACAATTGTGCTTACGCAATTGTAGAATGAGTTTTACTTTTGGAAATAAAATAACAATTAAAATATTCATTTTTGAAGCTGAAAAAACCTTCCATTTTCATGCAAATTGTCTGACTGTTTATTATACAATAGTATTTTACATCGATTTGTTTTATGACATGTTAGGCTATATTTAACATTAGTAAAGTACAATTTTCTTCTTACACTTAATATTTTTACATAAATATATTTAAATCAGTTCTGTAATCACATTTAATGTTACTTTTGTTTTTTCTTCAAATGTTTCAATTTTCACAGATTTTTTATTATTTTTCTCGATTATTTCACCTCTAATAAAACTGGACGTAATGGAACAAAACGACTTATAAATTCAAATTCAATGACCCAAATCCTTAAGAAACACCTACTTTGGTTTGTGTTTCTCTCAAAGTTTGTTTTGCGATCGTGTATTATTTATCTTTAGCAATGTATCTAATAATATGTAGGGTGCTCTCAAACCCGGTATCATTGGCAATTCTTGTAATTACGGATCTCGCACGCACTTGGTAAGGCTCCGTACTGTTTCGCCAAAAGCTGTAATTTGTGGCAGCGTGTCCTTGTGTCCAAACATGATAGCGAAACGTGTATAAAATACCGCGTTTAAGAAACTTCAGTAGTTCATCTTTGTTAATGGGGAACGTGAATCTGTAAGAGGCGATTTTTCTTGATAAAATAATTCATTTTGATATTGCGAAAACGATGAATTACCTATAGCGTTCGGTTTCGAATGCTGGCACGATCAGAGCTACTTTATCTGATTCATTGATATTCAATCGATTAATATAGTTCATGATATTTTCATATAACCCAAATTGCGGAAGAAAATCGACATCTAGTTGGAAGACGAATGGAGTTGGTACATATGATATCGCAGTGTTTCTTAAATAATTGATAGGATAAAGATCCTAAATGGAAAGTAATAATTTAGATAAAAACAGAAATCGAATATATTAAGTTCTTATCTAAAATAATGTAATGTAACATATATTTTATATTTAGCATATCATCTTAAAACATAGAATTTCATGTAATATGATATCTTTAATTCTTCCTGAAAATTATACAGTTTTGACCAAAAGTATAAATTACAAATTGACGTAAACATTTTATATTTAATTAACATTTTATATAACAAACGATAAATTGAAAGACAATTTTGTTGAAAATAAAATAATATTTATTTTTGTAGCAATAATTTGATAATTTTATAATAATTTTAATATTTTGTTGTTTAAATTTTTTTCTTAATCTTAATTTTTTGTTAGTTTTTCTTTGGATTTTATTATCAGCTTTTCTAAGAAAATGTAATAAATTGAAGGTGTTTTATACTTTTACGGCCAAGGCTATAATTAAGAAATTGTATCCCTTTTATTCTGCGATGTTTTCTTCTAGAGTACTACTTTACTGTCGCATTTAGAAGCACAAAGACAACGCACCCCGTCTTTGTACACAACGTGATAAGCGATGTTCCTTCTCGTTCGCAAATCCACGGAGCCTCGCACAAAATCCAGGAAATTCTGGACCTCCGCATCGGTCAAGTAAAGCGCGACGCTTATAGTTCCCGGCCAGTGTTTCGATAACGCTTCCAACAGTGGTATCCTTTCGATGCTACATTGAGTGACTAGAGCAACATCCGTTGGCGAATACATGTTATATTCATATTCGAGAAGAAAAGGGTGCGTGCGATATAAAATAGTAGCGCCTTTCTCGAATTCTCGACACGGATTCGATTCATTATACTAAAAAACAAAGAAATGCGCATACAACGAGAGTCGTTACAGTCGTATTAAGTAGGGGACAGTTGCTAAAAATTGTACCACTTAAATTATATTTTATTATATTTTCCATTTGATACTGATTTGATACTGTATTCAAATAAATATTGAAGATTGTAGCTTGATTTTTCAGGCATCTATAATCACAAATTTATTTGTCAACAATAACAAATTAATTTGTTGTTCTATCTAACATGTTGCAGTAGGATTATTAATCTTATGTTTTTAATTATTTTCATTCATTTATTAAATTCAATATTTTCAAAGTATACGCGATTTAGAAGACCCACAGATATGACTTAGGTCGGGTTCACATCTTGATGGAAAAGCGAAAAGTGGAAAAGGAGAAGTCAATCGAAACTCGCGGTAGTAATAAGCGGTACATTTCGCTTGTTTGCTTCTATCTTTCCACGAGTTCTGATTGGCTTTTCCGCTTTCCGTTTTTCTGTCAAGATGTGAACCCGACCTTAGGTAAGTGGTAAACATTCAGCAACTTTCTTAAGATATCAAGGGACTTTATAGGCTCTCTCTCTCTCTCTCTCTCTCTCTCTCTCTCTCAACTCACTGGAAGTGCGCTTTCGTGCTTGTCACAGCCGAACAAGCGCTTTCGCAACAGATTGCCATCCATTTCGAGGAAGATCCGGTGCAGTTTTCGAAATTCGTTAGCGTGTTTATTATGAACGTCTTGCTTTCGCGGGGAATTCCAATGGAGAATCTAAAAGTAATACAGACGCGCTCGATTAAAAATCGATCGATTCCCATTCTCGACAACGGTATAATCGAAATTACAATGCACGGGACGTACGTTCATGTGATTCGTGTCGCGATAGCACATGTCACTTAACGTGTGATCGCTCAGCTGTATATTCCAGGTACATTCTATTTTGTATACGATACTCGGCTGCTCATTGATCATCGCGTTTATCACATCCTGATCGGCCAGACTTGTCTCCGGTATGTGTCCCAGCACACATTTTGTCACGTTCTCCCAGGATCTCGAGAATTTTCTATCCCGTAAACGTCGCAGGTGCATCAACATTACACCAGTGTTGAAACCACGGCCTAGAGCCGGCCACGGCCGCTGACCGTACGACAATGCCTTCACATACCAATTACTCTGGTTCTCGACCAAGCCCAAGGCCTCGCCAACCGAGAACCTCTCAAACATCTTCCACAATGGATGCATGTCAGTCAGAACGGTTACGTCCGTATCCAGCACAAGCACTTTGTCCTCTCGCATCGCATCCGGCAGTATCAACTTCAGGAGACCATACACCCCCGAATAGTGCTTGTTCGGTATCCACGAAACCCTTGGCACCCAAATCTCAGCCTCGTAGAATGTTACATTTACTAAAATAATTTCCTTCGAGCGATTAGGGGCAAAAAAAAGTTCTCGCGCGATTTCGTTTGACATGCATTTATCGGATATAAAGGTATTCAATATATTATACAATATGAAAAGAACTATTTTTTTCTCTACTTCTTTTAAAAATCTCAATTTTAATAAAACTTCAAGTACACACCTATATTAGAAAAATTAACAAATTTAATTTAATTTAACAAATTTAAATTTAAATATAAATGGATTTTATATTTATATCAGGAAAGTTTTTTTCTCTATTTTTTTTCTATACATTGTACTTCACACGCCATGTTCACACAGACGTGGATAAAAATTAGGTTTCTCTGCTGCCATACGCATCACAAAGAGGTAGTGCGTGCTGTAAAAGCGTACAAACCATGTGGCAAATCCCACGTTCGGAACAGAGTCGAAAGCGTTTTCCTCGCAATTTCGTCGACGAGCAAATGAAAATGCAACGGATTCGTACGATAAAATAAAATGGACTTCACTACGGTTACGAGAGCGAAGGTTGAATTGTATCCGGCGCACACCATAGCTACGTGTATCGTGTCGCATTTCACCTTGAAAATGTAGAATATCACTTGCAGGTATGTACAGCACTGATGAAAGTATAAGGTTTACGAGCGTTTACCTCGAAATTGTTTTTTAACTGCGACCGTTCGGGAGAGCGATCTTCCGCCCGCAAATTCGATCTTTCCACCCCCGCCGATAACGATCGCCACTTCCCTCCGATGCTCGATTTGCCTATCTCCACGGAGGGAACTGAAAACAACGTTTTCTGATGCTTTTCAGTGCTAAAGAGAAATCGATGTAACGATGTCGCAATTACCATTCAACAGCAGGTACAAATAAAAGATCACGGATGGTACTAAGATGCCAAACAAACATCCTACCCATGATCGAGCCATTGTAATATGCCGTACATGTTTCCCAATTCGTGATATGATGTCGCGAATCAATTAGGCTAGATGCACGTTGAAATCTACGGCAAAAGAGGGGAATTAATGTCGAAAAAGCGATCAACATTCCTAACGTCCTTGCTTGCTAAGGATGTATCAAATGCATTAGTATTTTATACTTAAAGTATTAAAAATGATTTAGTTTCAAAATTTATTTATCTGTGTTTATTTACAAACCCTTTGCATCACAATGAAACACATTATATAAATCATCTTGAATACTTAAACTCTTTCTATTAAAAAATTGATATTTTGGTCATTATTTTATAATACATTTCCATATCTTTCAATTAGAATATAGATTTAAAAAATATTAATTATTGAAATAATTTTTCATCCAGATTCTAAGGTGCTAAATTTTTCGTATTAATTTTATAAATCTAAAATAATCTGAAATGTTTTCGAAATTTTTTTTATTTTGAAAATATATATAATACAATATATATAATACTATAATACAATATATATATTGAAAATATATATAATACATCCTTAAAAATGTATGTAATACATTCTTAAAGTCCTATTCACACTAGCGAATTGAATTACGATTGTGATTGACGATTGGCGATTAGTTTTTCAATCAATCAGAACAAAATAATCACCGATTGCTCTGCTCTGATTGGTTAAAAAATAATCGCCAATTTATTGTCTATTATATATAAAGACAGTTAAAAAAATACTTATTTAAAAAATAATTGGAAAACACACAGACGACTTTAGGATCCTTTCAAAAGTGAAATATAACTTTGTACCTTGCAATTTACCGAGAAACATTATCTCTAATGCTTCATAAGAAAGACTCGAGTCGAGTTTCGTCTAATTATATTAGACGATTTCGAATAGGCGAATAGCAACCAGTTTTGCAAAAATAACACGATGTCATTACAATAAATTTGATTAGTGCTTAATAATAACTTGACAGTGCGCAACATTATTAATAAACATATGCACTCTTCATTCATCTAGTTCGCTCGATATCTGATGCCTGATGAAAGTCAATAGATCATGTTTAACATGCGGGTTTATGAATGCGTTATATCCAATTTCCTCACGTTGTACATACATAACAACTATACGAATGCGACGCAATCATAATGCATGCAAATTAGCGCCATAAATGAAAATGTTGTATTCCTTGCGTAGAAATTCGAGATAATTATACCGCAAATGCGAATTTATGCATCAGTATTCGATGCATGTTAACAGGCAGACATTAATATCAAACTGTGCCGATAAATAATTATAGTCTGATATAAAATAACCGGGCCTAATACCCAATATGCCCTATTTACTGTTTATAGGTAATAACATGATGAAATTAACAGGAGTATTATTTCGTTATCTAACTAGAAGTGATTACGGCTAAAGCTATCTTCTTCAGGGATCAGAAGACGAAGGTTGCTTTTGGTTACATAACGAAAAAATGCCCCAGATACAGCTTTAATAAATTTAAAGACTGCCTGTCTGACTCAATTTATTCATTATTATTGTCAGTAAAGCAAAATGTAGACTGTTATATCATGATATAATATTTCGTAGTAATTTTCTTTCTATATTTAATTGTAAGTATCAAGAGATGGTTATTAATTTCTGTAGTTCATTTTATTGTATCTGTTTTTCTCATTTATATGATCATATATCATTTTATTGGCTCTGTATTTATACTTTATAATAATATAATGTGTTTATTGATTAGTTTATATTATCGACAACATTTTGTTTATAATCAAAGAGAAGAAACTCTTTTTAAGATAGAACCAATATGGCCCATCTCTAGACATACAAGATATAGCCAATTAATTTTATTAAATCGTTATCCGCATTGAGAAAGAAACATAATGGCGGGTATATATTAATTTATTAGCGTTTATGCGATTAAAGAGACATGCCACGTAATATTACTGGATATAATTAAAAATTAATAAAATAAAATGTTAAGTGAAAAAGTTAATAAAAAAAAGCTTCAAATTAGTTCCGTGCGAGATTAAAGCGAAGCTGAGTCTAGATAAATGTTTACTTTGCTCTTTTTGAACTATCCGGTAATCACCGGCTGTTAATTGGACATATGCGACCCGGTTTACATTCTCGACGTAACGTGTTTGTGTAACGTACACTCGCACATTCAGTGACAAAAAAATGACTAGAATTTTAATTTATCTCTTTATTTCATATGTCAGCTTCGCATACCATTCACCGTTACATTAAGTCGTAATCACATTTTAACGATTGCGCGATTATAATTCACAATTACTTTTCAACCAATCACAACAGTACAGTCACTGATTTCTTTGCCGTGATTGATTGAATCGAAAAAGCAATAACTAATCGCGCAATCGTTAGTGAGATTATGAATTTATGAATTACACATGATCCAATGAACGAATCAATAGGGAGTTTTTGCAATACTGCAAATTTGTTTATCTAAATACGGTGAATGCTAAAGTCACGTTATCTTCTTCTGACAACTAAAAGGATAACGTGATTTTAACGTTTATGTATTTGGATCCATATTTGGATCGTTATTGCAAAAACTTCCTAATTATTCACGATCGTTGATACTCGATGGAACGCTATATTTTCGAATATTTTTCTTTTTTTCCATACCTGCAGTAAAAAATAACAGAAAGTGGTAACAAATTATTTAAGAATTTTTATGAGACAGGAAGCGACGAGTTGCAACATTTGAGTTTAGTTTCTCCCATGATTTTATATCTCCATTGTTCGCGTTTATCTAATTTTTCGAAGAATTAATTTGAAAAAACGTAACAGAAATTTCAAAAATAAAATAAACATTTAACAATATAAATTCTGTTGCTAAGTCAATGCACAATTCACAGACTGTGACCTTCGCGATGATACGCGGACGATAATAACTACCAGCGACTACCAGTACATACCCAGTGCCGGCTCGACTATCGTCGCTCTCGTTATGTGCATCCGGTGATGCCGGTCCACCCCGATCTCTGAGACAAGCGGAAGTAGCCGCAATTTCTCCGCGGAGTAAAATACACTGGCGCGAAGCGAATGTCGTTGTGCGCTCTTTCTTTCCTTCTTTCTCTTTCTCTCTCTTTCGAGACAACCTGCCTCGCTGTTATTGTCGCTGGCGACAACGTAAATTGCCGCAATTAGCTCCGTCACGACGATAACACGATACCACTCCCACCGGCCGAGCGGAAAACACAAGAGCGCTCCTCACAATCAACCGAACGATGCAACGTTCGCCATACAATACAATGACGTATTTTATTGCAACTATCGTCGCACGACCAAAGCTCTTGCGCAATCCAAAAAACGCCGTCGATAATAAACGTGTCGATAATTCGTTCTCGACGCAAGATGGCAGCCGTGTCTCTCTCGCGTAGAGAATCTGGATACCTTCTACTCGATTTGTAATTGATCCGACACTTTTCATTTATTCCGTTTAGAAATGCATGATGAAAATACATTATGCTTTTATTTGTCCGTGTAGTAGGATCTCTAATCATAAATATGCATCATGCGTGGCCATGGACTTGATATCGTAATATTTATGATTAAAGATACTACTAAATTTTTACGTATTTTAAATTTTAATCGTAGTCACCGATGAGATACTGAAACCTGAGTAAAGGACATAAGGGCCTTTTTCCTGTAACCGCAAAATGTCCCCACAAACTGTCCTCCGAAGAAGGAAACTGCACAACAATATTCATTTTTTTTCAGTGCTTCTGATGAAAATAAATGAACGCTGAAATCATTGAAATATCTATTAATTTGATACATTTATTTCAGTGATTTATTTACGCAAAAAAAACGGATATTGTTGTAAATTATATATTCAAATTCACAATGCAATATGCGAAATTTGTTGAATTTTAAGTACTAAGTTAAAATATGATATTGATTTCACTGAGCGTTCAGCGGTTTTGAATATATCCAATAAGAATTCTGCTTTGCATCGTCACGTATGCAAAAAAGCAGAGCTTTCACGATTCAGAGCTGACACATAGAACAATAATCTAATTTAAATCTAATTTTAATCTAATTTAAAAGTGAGATATCTTAATTGGAAAATGTATATATTATCAAATAGGCTAATATATATTTTATCAAATAAAATGTATTGAGAATTTTGCGATTTAATTTGTTTCATATAATTCGTTGAATATTATCGATTTCAATTTAATGTTAATGAAAAGCGCTATTAGATTTTAGAGGTCCACTACCCCGCCGAACAATTACAGTTCTCTTTCTTTTTATAAATATATTTACCCTCACAAAAACTGGACTACTCTAAAATATATAGTCTTCATATTGCGGCTATTTATATATTTGTTTTTCTAAATTTATATTTTTATTTTTAATTATTTTACTTTATATTTCGCTAATTATTTTGCATTAAAATACAAATTTTAATATCGTTTTTAATATTGTAGTATTAAAAAGACTGCTCTGTTTTTAAGTTTTTAATTGCAAATATATTTGTAATTTGCAAATTGTTGAATAAAGTTAGAATTTTTCCAATTGCAAATAAATTACATTTAATTTAACGTTGCAAAGAAAATTTAAATGAATAAAAAGGTTTTATATTTCAATTATATTTTTGTATGATAAATTACAACTAAGAAGTATGTTATGTGTAACTGGAGGTTTGCAAGTTTTGCATTTTAATGTTTTTATGTATTACATAAAAGTTAATATTTTGATGCAATATATTTGGTAAAACATAAAGAAAGATATAACAGATAGATAGAACATAAAGAAAGAATTATAATAAATAAAGTCAGATACACAAACACAATACAATATAATAAAATATAACAATACAAAAAATAGAATTAAATCTTTTTAATACTAAATATAAAATACATAAATTGCTTATACATTTTTAAGACATTTTGTTTTATATACATAGAGAAAAGATCCCTATTATGAGATAGCGAGTTTATTTTGGGTAAATGCTATGAAGGCAAAATTTAAAAAAATAATAGGTCATTTTGAAAGGAATTTAATAAGCTTTAAGATATAAAATTATATAAAATTTAATTCAAATTCCATTTTTTTTTGAAAATTAAAAAAATATAAAAACTGAACAAATCGCAAAGTCAAAAAATTGTTGCTCCTAATATGAGATGCCCCGAGAAATCGATAGTAAATTGCAAAGTATATCAGTATTGCAATTAAAAAACATTATTTAATGTTTCTAAAATACAAACAAACACAGCCAGTGTGCGCGAAAAATGAGTATAGATTGTATCCAGAATTCGTCTTCAGTTGGAATCAAGCATCGCAGAAATAGGCACTGGACATTCATTCCGGTTGTCTTTTTTATTATTGCATAATAACATTTATACTTTAACAACGATTTTCACTATAACATAGAAGCATGGTTCATTTTATATTAGAAATACTCTGGGTATCTCATAATTTCTACCTTATGGTTTTATCATCATTAAATCTAACTTCTGTAATTAAACAATTCAACATATTCCGTATATTTCTATTAGTACGCTTTATTCTTCACTACATGAAGAATTTATTGCCAAATATTTATTTCTTTTATAAAATAATAAATAAGGATTAAACGCTCATCTCAGTGAAACTTGAAGACATCCAAATTCTAAAATCTTGTTTTTTACAGTGACTACAGGCAAAATCTAATAATGAATTTTCTACTAAATAGTTTTCAATCTAAGCGTAATAATTCATGGTGGAATCAATAGATAGTTTATTAGTTTAGCAGAAACGTCGCTATCTCATATTAAGCGCCTATCTCATAATAGGGAATTTTTCTCTATATATATTCAGATGATGCACAGAGAGTTCAAAAAGAATTCAAAAAGAATTCAGTTGTCATCTATATAGAATTCACATTTTCAGACACAAACACATATTGCATCTGAAAATAAGTTTAGAATTGATGACATATCACTGAATTTTTTTTGAACTCTTTTGAATTCTCTGTACTTTTTGATAGTTTAGTATCTGATACAAAGAAGAGCAATTTTCACAGTGGAGAATGAACTTAATGTATTCTGATTCTACATCAAATTCACAAGACTCATTCGCAAAGAAAAGTTAAGCAATCCGTCAAACACAAGCGGTCTTGTTACAGGAGGATATGAATCTCCAGACCGCTTAGATAGTAATAATTTTATTTAATTAGTAGTATGTCAATTACAATTAACATTTTTATTGCATCTTTAATATAATTAAAATTCATGAGAAAATATATTCTGCCACACATTACTAAAAATCTTCGCTTATTAAAAATAAATGGATAAAATGATTTCCTTATGGAATAGTGGTTACAAATATATTTAATAATAACAAAATACATTATAGTAATTTTTTATATGTGCATGGGTATAAAAGTTTGTTGTCTCGGGCATCTCTTCGAGATAAATCTTCATAATAATGGGATTTTAAAAACTTTTATACTAAGAAATTTATTATATAAAATTTAACAATTCTTATTTTTCTGAATTT
>Ga0157364_1000645_pt1 | contig 25432 bp, 9 predicted proteins | sample AttsexASBM2_FD_111476 | JGI IMG/M metagenome (GOLD analysis project Ga0157364, IMG submission 111476) | Fungus gardens microbial communities from leaf cutter ant in Ribeirão Preto, State of São Paulo, Brazil - Atta sexdens ASBM2 | ecosystem: Host-associated > Fungi > Mycelium > Unclassified ... | reverse complement strand
ACCAGCATTTCCGGTCTTATGAAGAAGTAAAAAATTGGATCGATTCGTGGATAGCCTCAAAAGATGACCAGTTTTTTCGACGCGGGATTCGTACGCTACCCGAAAGATGGGAGAAAGTAATGGTCAGCGATGGACAATACTTTGAATCATAAATGTATAACCAGTTTTTTACAATAAAGCCTCGAATTTCGGAAAAAAACGGCGGAAGCAAAGTTGTACACCTAATAATAACAAAGTATAATTAATGAATCTTTTTTATTATTATTTTGTAAACAATTATATATATATGTATATAGCTCAAAATTATAAAAAATCTGTGAAGTTCGAAACGCGTACAATATAATTTAACATTAAATTATTTGACATTAAAATATACACTACTCACAAAAATTAAAGCACTTAATTTTTTGTAAAATATAGACAAAATTTAGGCAGCTGTAACTTCGTTCAAAAATGAACGAAATTTGAATTTAAGAAAAGAATTTTAAAGCTTGAAATCTCTATTTTGAAATCTTCTAAGGTTATCATTTTTTTATTTTCTGTGAGTTTAGTAATTTTTATACATAGAAAATTACGAGTTTAACTAAATAAAAAATCTTTAGCTCACGTACGTGACAAAAAATCTGCGACACTTTCTTACGTAAAAGCTTGAAGTTTTCCTTACAAAATTGTTTTTTAAAAACGTTTCTACGATTTTTCGTTACTGAATTATCGCAGATCGAATAAAAAGTGAGCACTTTGACTTTGATTGTTCATAACTCCGTTAAAAATTATCATATCGTAACTTTAAAAAAAGATTTTTGAAGCTTTGCTCTATTTATAATGGTGTGATTACTAAATGTTTTAAGAAACACGGAAACATAATTAAATAAAAAATGATTAAAGGTATCGTAAAAATTAGCAACTTTTCTCTTTTTTATTTTTACTCAGGAAAAAAATATGTCGATCAACAATAAAAATTTATTCTTCACGATTTTTATGCTTTTAAGTATCCATTTATAAAAAATTGGCTGAATAGCTATGAGATCTCTTTTATGGTGACTACCATGGTTTTTTTCATGATGCGAAAAAAATAAAAAATAATTTTCATTATTTTAATTTAGTGTAAAGAAAATAATGTAAAGAACAGTAAAGTTTAATTAACATTGAAAAATAAATTTCTAAATGCATCGACTATGTTAATCAAGTGTCAGTACGAATAAGTTTGGAAAAATACCGCTAGCGTTAGAATTATCCAAAGTATACCATGAGGAGATCGTATGGATTTACACTTCGTTGCGTGCGTGCGTGCATGCGTGCGTATGTACCGAGATTTCCGACTCCGAAGATGTGAGCCGTTCAAGGTATCGAAATTTCAGTGCAATATAGTCTTTTTCTTGCGAAAAGTTCGAGATTTAAAGAACAGCTAGCTTCGTCAAAATAAGTCACAAGAAATGATATTTTGTAAACATATTAGGCCTTTATGTACAGTCCGTCGAAAGAAAGTCCGTCTGTATATTACTATATGTATTACTATATGTATTACTATATGTATAAATTAAAACTTGTAGTCAAGGTTATCTTAAATTTACAATGTTGTGGTGTCTAATGATAAAAAGATCTCTAGAAAAGTATTAATACAAAATTCTTCTGTCAAGGATAATTCCACGTTGACAAAAGAGTATAAAAATTAGGAAACTGTATTGCAAAGAAATATCTTAATCGTCTGGCTGCGGTACACAGAATGAAAGAACCGTTAAGAAAGTAGAGGGAAATAGGAAAGGGAAACTAGAAGAAAAGGGAAGAATAGCTAAGACAGGGAGAAAAGTATTGTATGATGAAGAGATAGGAATCGTGTAACGAATCAGATTCACTCTGTTTGTTTAAATCCTAGCTTTGCTTTTTGATATGAATCATCTCAGATATCAACCTTTTTTTAGGAAAATTCCTTATCAAGGATTTTTACATTATTCCAATCAAAATTGTATTCAATACGGTGATGACTGTTCGTGATGATTGTTGAAGAGCCCGTATTTTTATTTATGTCAAGTTCATGTTCCTGCAATCTAATTTTTAGCTTTCTCTTCGTTTGACCCACATAACTAGCCTCGCAATCCTCACAAAATATTTTGTAAACCTCTTGATTTAGTAAAACGTTCAATTGATCTTTATCTCTTTTTACATACTTATTTAATGTGTTCGGAATTGTATAAGCTAACTTAGAATTCATTTTTAAGGTGATAGGTCTAAAACTTTCAGAGACTGCCTTAACATAAGGTATGGTGAAAAATTTATCAATAGACATCTTTTTTTTTGGGAAAATATGAAATATGAGAATTTTTATATTTACGAATATAAAAAAGGAGTCTTATTAATCGTGATGAATATGAAATGTAGAGGATGAACATTCTTCAAAAACATATGAACAGCATCTATCATATTATGTTCATGAAATTTAGGATGAGACAGTAATAAAATTCTATCTATTGCACATATAATAATATCCCTTTTGTGACATAAAGGATGGTGGGAATAAAAATTTATAAATCTTCCCGAACAAGTAGGTTTCTGAAATCTATTGAATACAATTCTATTATCCTCAACAATTAGTCGTGTCTAAAAAATTCAAAGTACCATGAATACCAATTTCAATAGTTAACTGCAACCTAGTATGCAATGAATTAAAAATGTTTTTTGTATCATTTATAGTATCAAAGGGAGCCGTCAAAATAATATCGTCAACGTAACGATATAATAGAACAATGGTTGCATAGGCAATATTCTAATAGCTGATATTTCTAAGTCCTGTAAAACGATTTCAGCAACATTCGGAGATATAGGCGAGCCCGTAAGGGTACCAAAAATCTGTTTATAAAATCTTTGGTTAAAGATAAAAAACATAGAATCCAGAACAAAATTTACAGCACTAAGGAACTCATTCAATGGTATAGTAGTATTCTTAATTATGTAGTCCCATCTTTTCTCAATACTTTTCGATACCAAATCTATGGGAATATTGGTAAATAATGAGATCACATCCAAAGAGGCTAAAATCTTCAAAACAAGCCAATTTAATTTGTTGAGCCAAATGAAAACTGTTTTTTCTGCTGAGATACCTCCGGAATGCTACCGTGGATGATATTGTGCAAAAAAAGAGAGAAAAAAATATAGTGAATTATGTATTAATAGCAGAAACAATAACTCTAAATGAATTCCCCGATTTATGAATCTTAGATAAGCCATAAGCCCTAACAGGATTACTATCAGTAATATTTAGTCGTCTGTACAAAGTATTATCTATATAACCCATATTCTTCCATCTGACAAGAATGTTACGCAAGTCGTTAATTAACTTCTTGGTGGGATCTCTAGTTACTCTCTGATACGTATTAATATCTGAGAGAATGACTTCCATTTCATGAACATAATCAGCTCTATTCAACACCATTGTAACGTTACCTTTATCAGCCCTCGTGACAAATAATTCGTTATGATCATCGATGAAATCACACATAGCTTTCAACCAAATAGAAAGTTGCTATCACTAGGGCTAACAGAGAGAAGCTCTTTAGAAAATTTACTAAAAATGAAAGTGGAATTATTTCTGGTGAATCTTATGATGTTAATTGAACGGCCAGATATATTATTTTCAATATTTTTTATGAATTCAACTAAAGTACTATCGATTGTTCTTGTTAATAGGCGAACTCTTCGTCTAGTTGTAGGCAACAGAAACAATAACTGAACCTCCCGTGGGATGTCTTTGTACTTAATGCTCTGGAGTTTTTTTTTACTTTAAATACTGTATTGGTGTAATTTTTATTTCTATTATTTTTATAAATTTTAACGAGAATTGTTGTATTTACAATGCTTATGAATAATTTTGCGTATTTTGACACCAATATAGAATTTTATTGTTTTGACATCATTTACGCTATATCGTTGCGGAGATATATAGATGTAATATCGGATTCATGATGACAGGATGCTTTTCTATCGGTGTCCAGTTATATTGTATTATTTTATTAGTTTACCTGTTTATTTAAATATATTAAATTTGTTTATCTGTTCTATTTTAATTATGTTTATATGTAACACTGAAGATGACCGGCTCGAAATGACGTATATTTATTATTTGCATTAGATAATGATAATTATATCATGATAATTATATTTGTTTCTTATATTTATATATTTACTTTGTTGTCATTTGGTTTATAGCCTTTCTTATTTTTAATATTATAATGGCTCAATAATAATAAATAAACATTAATTCAGGTCATCCTCAGTGTATACAATGAAAAATTAAATGCAAAATTAATAAAAATCATAAAACAGTTAGATTCTAAAATTATACAATAGTTACGCTAACACGATGTATCTAATCGTTTTATGATTTTTATTAATTATTACCCATTTAGTTTCTCCACGAGATTAAAAAGTTAGCACAGCAGCAGTTAGGAATAAACAATATCTACGTAAATAAAAAATATCAGAAGAAACTAAATGAGTGATTGTATCCAAAATAATTAGAAAACAATAAAGAAGAATATTCATTTAAATGCTTCAATAAGGACTCCACAATTTTATGTTTTGTTACCGTATGAAACATTAACTAATCCAGCACTGATTAAGCATAACACGTGAGGTAAGATCGTAGCGAAGTTTAAGACGGATTTATGCAATGCCGTGCCTCAGCGATGTCAAAATTTTAAATTCTTCGCTGTGATGAAATTATTTGTTTTATGCTGTTGTTATTACATTTTATTAAAAAACGTTGATGCGACGCAATGCGCGTAATCAAGTAGTCGGATACAGACTTTGTCATGTATCGCTGTCTTTCTGGCACTCTATCTCGAAAACGGCTGAGCTTCCCAGAATGCAGGTTTGTACGATTAAAGTAGCTAAATAGTACTATATTTAGAGTTATTAACAAAAATCGGTACCCTGATTATGGCACGATTTTAAAGATTTCAAACATTTGAACTTGAATGATAATAGAAGATTACTCAAAATAGGACATCATCACATAAAAGAGCAGACTTTTTTCTGTAGGAAACGACATTAGCTTCATTTTATTAATTCTGTTTTCCATTCAAAAAAATCTAGAAAGATGAAAAGAAAAATCGCAAAATTTTTTTCTTTTGCAGCTACTAAACTAACGAGACTAAAAGTCTACTTTGCATAACAGATTGCCTCCTCAAACTCAACATCAAGTTTCGTTGAAATTCGGAACATTTTTGAAAATGGGTTCACTTTCACATGGAATATCCCATAATTAATAATTTTCAATCTATTTTAATCTCTTTTCGGATACTGGGTGTTAAATAATAATACAACATAATAATACAATTAATATTTTAAAATAACAAATTCAAATTTTAAAGAATAGAAAATGTATTGCATTTTCTAGTTCTGTGAAAGAAAACACGAACTTCCGTGCTTATATAACGTTATTATATGCGTGGATACTACGTATTATATATATACTAGAGAATCACTTAAGTTATCAGTGCATTACTGTCGATCGACGTATGACCACTTTAACCTTTTTATGCCTAATGAGTCATTTTATAAGTTGTTCGTGATCATTTTAATGAAAGATTCAGGTCGTGAAAAAAATACTTATTAAAGTAAATTGTTGAAATGTTGGGCGATCAAAGACAAATTCTTATAAAATATATTTACAAAAAATATCCCATAATATTTGTGTTTTCTTTTAAATCTAGTGAATCTTAAAAATCAAGACTGTATAAAGTAATGACAATAATTTATAAGTGGGACATTTCTGTAAACTAAATGTAACTATATATAATTATTAATATTTAATTACACAATACAATTAATTAATAATTAGATTTTATATGATACGATAATTGGATTTATTTATCTAAGTACTATTAAGTATATCCTCATCAGTTCAAATGCTGCTATTTTATTTTCATCACTTTGTCGGATAATACGACACATATATAAAATCGACACATATATAAAATCCCGAAAATGTAGTTTACGAACGCGTGTGCCCATTCAGAAATAATTTCTCGAAAAGACATCGTTTCAATGTCGAAAATAAAAGTCAAAAATTTTCGAAATTTCTATTGATTTCGATGGATTTTTGGCTCCAATTTCGATTAATTTTTGAGTGGAAATAAAATCTTGAATTGATTTAGTTAGCATAAAAATATACTACTAGTATCACAAATGCAATAAGTAAATTCGACAAGTAGTGTCACTAATAGCGTAATAGTGGTGGAGAAAATTTCATTAAAATTTCATTAAAATTTTATTGTGAAAATAAGTATTATGATTAGCATCATATTTCAGAGGATACATGACAAAATTATAATAAAAAAAATTTATTTTATGAATTCGAGAATTAATTTCATGATCCACCCATGCGCGGTCATCCATCCGAATCCGAACCTCCACTTACCATGCTTCATTTCTATGATCATATGGGAACTGCTCCTTCGAAGAATTATGAACACCTATAATGCTAATGGATGTATAGTTGTAACATATCTGTTCAAAGATGTTATGAAAGAGGCGGACACATAAAAAAAATATAATTAATGTTAAATATAATAGTAATGTACAAATGATGACATCTATATATGATAATAACTTGTTTTTAATAATACTGTAAACTATTTTTATTAGCTGAAATAATATTAATTGCTCTAATAATATATATTTATTCTAATTAATTTTTTATAATATTACAATTACTGGAAGTAGTTCTATGTTACGTCGTATACTGCAGTAGGAACACTACTGGCTCCATAATCAATGACATACGCTTGACGTTTCATTCGGCACTCCCGAATGCACTGTATGTGAAACGTTCATTTTTTTATGGACAAAAACGCTAAAAGTAAAGAGTGATAAAAATATTTACGTCTATGAAACTGAGCAACGTGTATCAGCACGAGCAAAACATGGTGGTTTTCACTGCACTCACGGCATTACCAACATTCGCATTATCAACATTCATTCGTATGATTTAATTATTTTTAATAAAAAAAAGCACACGTGTAACTTTAATCCGATTTAACTTAGCGTAGAAATGACGAATGCAATCTTAAAGATGTATCACACGTACAATCCCTACACTTCAAATAAACTATATATATATGAAAGTTGTGTGAGTAAGATTGCGTTTTTATTTAATAAACTTTTATCGTTTATTCATTTTATTAATTATTTTTATTGTTAAAAATTAAAATTTTTAAATTAATAACAAAAATCTAAATTTTTTTTGTATAAATTCTTTAAATATTCGAAGTTTCATTGCGATTCATTGATTAGTTACAAAGGTATAAAACAAATAAATATTTTATTTATTTACTAGGCAACTAGTTCATGCATTGCAATGTAACTATACATAAATAATCTTGAATACATTATGTACTTATATTTAAAAATTGAGATTTTTGTTATTTATAATATGATCAACAAAAGTTTTCGTTATAAACAATAAACATCGTAAATATGAGCATATAAGCCTCGTGTTGGATATTTTTACCTAATTATTCTTTATTTCAAAAGTAATATATTTATAAAATATCGTTTTCGACCATCTATCTGGTCATCTTCAGTAAAATGGAACTGTGTTTTAATTCTTAAATTGTTTGATGTTTAACTTAGTTAATTTTAATGGATTTCTTTAATAATCTACAATTATACACATCAAATTATTTTCTTATTCTTATATTATCTTATATTAGAAAAAAGAAGTATTTAAACGTATGTATAATTGTAGATTATTAAAGAAATTCATTATAATTAAACTAAATTAAACATTAATTTAAGAACACAGTTCCGCTTTATACTGAAGATGATCAGATAGATGGTCGAAAATGTATATAGATATATTACTTTTGAAAAAAAGAATAATTAGGCAAAAATATCCAAAGCTTATATGCTCATATTTACGATGTTCTTTGTTATTTATTTTATATAATACATTTCTATAATTATTGGAGCATACATTAAAAAAAATATCACTATTTATTAAAATAACTTATGATCTAGTAAACCGTCATCAAATTTGGCGTATTATTTTTAAATGATTTAAATGATTTAAAATAATCTGTAATTTTTTTATCATTTTATCATTTTGAGAATATACACCCTTAATATATTATATATTGCTAAATATAAACCACACATAATTACATAATCATCTCATTAGCTACAATACATACGATTGAGAATCAAAACAATTATTCAACAATTAGATATAAAATTTTCAGTATTCAAATAAACGTTTGAAATAACGGCAAATCTTACAAGTAATTATTTTATATAATTTTAATATAAAATACTAAATTTAAGACGTAAAACATCATTTATTACGAATATTGTTTACAAACAAACATGCCATGACGATTGTACAATATTTCATTTAACATTTCTAGTGTATATTTACACGCAATCTTTTCATTTGTCTGTCTGCGTTAGATGTTGCATGAAGTCTTCAATACTTGAGCACATATTCATAGCTTATCCAAGATCTTTATATTTATTCAATTTTTTTACTTGGATTTTCACAATTTCGATTTTCGAAAGATGACTTTAATAATAAAATTTTAACTTTGAACTCTCCTTTTTCTCGCCATCCAATAATAAAATAGTTAAATTCATTTGACAACAAGACGACGTTAAAGATTTATCAATTTTATATAATTTTATTTGTAATGTTTTTATTGTGTTCAACCTGTGATATTGACCATGTTTTTAATATATTGTATCTTTCTTTCCAATTTTTAATTATTTTTCATATATGGACTGAAGAAGACTTACAATTGTTAGTATAATCAAAATCGATTAATTTATAGATAAAATCTAGTTTAATTTTTAACGTATGTTATAATAAACTAGTTTATTTTTAAAGATCCAATCGTGTTTTGATCTTTCTGAATTGTTAAATCTTGATTTTTCATTTTTCAAAGTTAAAAAAAATGTGAAAAATTAATGTGTTTCTACAAATTTACATTAACTTTAATCTTGTTCAATTTACTCTTCATCTTTTTCTAACTCTTAAAATTAGAAAAAGATAGATAAAATTAGAAAAAGATTAGAAGTTTGTAAGTTGAACCCAGATTAAAATTAACTATATTGATAAAAACGGGCATAAATAAGATCATGAATTGAGAGATAAACTGTTGAGAAATGTATTTTGGATGATACTGTGATAAATTACAATGACAGCCTTTATTACCACAATTATGTTCATTTCTTAAAAAAAAAAATTTCTTAAGAATTCGCTGTTAAAACGCTAAAAATTTCATTATCTCGACATAGTTATGCAAAACTTTAATCTAACTTTTTTCCAGAAAACTGCACGGAAAAATTGTACGTATTAACATTAACAGCATTAGTAATTAAAACAGCAATTTAATTGAAAATCTTGTTGTATTATTCAATGACACAGAATTAATGAAACAAATAACATTTTATTTAAAGAAGAGTGTATTTGTTATAGAGTGTATTTATTTCATTAATATTATCACTAAATTAACAAAATTATTTTCAATTATAAACTTCTGTTAGCTAATGCTGATTAATATATTTTTTATATGTGTATATGTAAAAGAAATTATTTTATAATTTTTTACAGTATAAACAAAAGATGTTTTTAAAAAAAACTTTAAAGCAATGGCAATAAATCATCTTATAAGAATTAAATAGAAATATACATAGAATATTTCAGTATTAAATATGTATAATTTTTCTTTAATGGAAGCAAAATTGATGAATAATAATTAACTCATCTTTAAATATCATTTTATTTAGCGACATATTTTTCATTATTCAAATCACAATTCATTACCTATAATAAAATTCAAAGATGTGTAATTAGTAATTATTAATGATTAACAATAGTACTATAATTATCCACACGTCGTTAAATAATATTTTAATACATCAATGATAATTGATTTCCTACAAGAAAACATAAATGATTTCATTAAACATAATCGTGAGTTATCATAATAGTCGCTCATGTTTACTGATTTTTGTGATAACATTGTAACTGAATTTAATTCTAATCATTGATTTTTTATTTCTTTTTATGGTCATCAATAACGTTCCACAATAGCTAAAATAACTCAAAATTCCTTAAAATTTCACTAACAAACTCTTTTATTAGATTCGAGCAATCGTATATCATTTTTTAACTAAATTTATATAAAAATCTTGTTCAACAAATGTAAAAAATAGGAGCAAAAAATTAGAGAAAATTATATATCATATATAATTACTTTATATAATTTCTAATTAAATGGACTATAATATACATACATACATACAAAAATATGTATGTGTATATATATATATATATATACCGCACGTACATGCGCGCGCGTGTATACAGGATGTTTGGAAAATAATGATAAATCTTCTGCATAGGAGAATGGACTAAACTGAGAAGAAAAGTTCTCTACCATTTTGCAATTTTTGCAATAGTAACACATGGTTTATTTTCTTTTCATAGAACTCTATGAATTTTTTCAGAATTTTTTATCACCTTTTTAGTACTGCATTTTCTCATTTTTATCAACAGAGAAATTAAAATACAGTATTAAAAAATTTTGAAAAAATTCTTAAAAAATTCTTAAAGCTTTATGAGAAGAAAATAAACAATTTTCATCTCTTGCAGTATTTCTGTAAAGTTGATAATATTAGTAGTTATAAGTAAAAAACTATTGAAAACCAATTTTCGGTAATTTTTAGCAATTAATATTTTAAACTATTGCGAGAATTGCAAAATGGATTTATGAAATAGAGGACTCTTCTTCTCAATTTAGTCCATTCTAGCTCTATGCGAAAGATTTATCATTATTTTCCAAACACTGTATGTATGTATGTATATGTGTATATATATATATATATATATATATATATATATATATACACACACACACGCGCGCTTATTCTTGATCCTATCCTTTTAGAATTAAAATATTTCATAATCAATTCCATTTATAAATATTCCAGCAATTTTAATTGAGTATGAAAATCTTATCTTAAATCTATATTCCGAAAACAAGATGGAAATATTTTTTTCATAACTTGTATTTTGTATACTCAATCAAATAATATTCTGTTTTAAAAATATTAGAAATCAAAGAAAAAGATAAAACAGAGAGAACATTGGAATAAATCTAGCTATCGTAGTTTAACATGTTAAATTACAAGCAAATCTCAGAATTACAATCAAAGTCTTCCTGGAGAGTTTAAACATATACATTATTTCTCTGGTACATATATATTTATGTTCACTTAAGCATAAATCATAATGATAAACATGATAAAATCACATAATATATTATATTATGTGATTATAACATAATATATTATATTAATAATATATATAATTTATACGTCATGCAAGAAAGCTAAAATTGATTTTCTGAAATCGCACCATATTGATTTATCTCTTGTGCTAGTCTCACATATTTTACGTTGCGAATGTAAATTACGTTCTTTCGTAATGATATTACAAATTACATGTAACAGGATTACATATGAATTATCTATCTCTAAAATTCATGATCTCCAAAAAATCTATGTCTCTCAGAATGTGGAAATATACGTGTAGATGAAATACTTTAAAACATTTATTTGAAGAAAGTGAGCCTTTGATCCCACGATATCACATTAAGGGGGTATATTACTTTAGAAGATCGAAAAAAAGATGATTTTTTTTTTAAGAAAACCTAATATTTATCATTTTAAAACTTTTTGCGCATTTTAATATAACTATTGTAAAGTACATACAAATTGTTATGTGAAAAAAAATATTATAAATAATAAAAATATAAACATTTAGTTTGACGCCTCGCTACGACGTTATAATGTATATATATCTTAGCGACTGTAACTCTTGCAAAAAAAATTAAAAATATATATATATATTAAAATTTTTGTGTAACTTTAAAAAAAGTTACAATTTTCACTAAATAACTGCTGTTCCTTCCCTGCAAAAAAAATGGTTAATGTTGATTTTTATTTAATTTTTAAGTCATCGAAGATGGCTGCTGATTATTAATTAATGAACCCTATAAAAAGCTGATTGATCAAGTAATTTTTTCTCAATCATATACACAAAATGCAAAAAACAGATTTCGAGAAAAACGCGTTTAAAGTTTTCGGTTTAGTCCTTGAAATCTCACAATGCTCGGAGACTAATCTACTATTCCAGAGTCAATAATCCTTCAGTTTTCTCATAGAATTCATTTTGAGCAATTTGATTTGAGTTATTCTATGAGCTACTCGGACCTTTCTCGTGATTCTAATAAGAGAACCGTTGGAATTAACCATCACCAATTTTAATGAGCTTTCGATATGTTATATCGCACGAAAAAATATTAGACCCATATTTTTTTTATCTCGAGGTTAGGGGATGAAACATCCCCTCGAAAAAATCGATTTTTTTTCTTTCGAAGCGAATATCATTAAAACTATAAGAGAAAAAAAAATTTTCCAAAATGAAAATTGAGTAGCTTCAAGAATACTTTAGAACAAAGCTAGGATTTAGTTAGTTCCTGCTTCTTACTTACTTCTTACTTACTTATTTACTTACTTCATCCAACTCGCGCGCAACCTAAATGCTGATCGGCAGGAACCAAGCTGAAAATCGGCCGAAATGTGCAACTAAATCCCAGCTCTGCTTTAGAATTATAACAAAATTTTTTTTTAATTCTTATTAAAAATTATTTATTTATAATAAAAATTTGTTTTATTACAGTTCTAAAGTACTCTTGAAGTCATTCAATTTTTATTCTGGAAAATTTTTTTCATCTCTTATAATCTTTTGACGAGCGATTCGCTTCAAAAGAAAAAAACCGACTTTTTTCGAAAGGATATTTCATTCTCTAAATTTCGAAATAAGCACAAAAAAAATATGGATCTAATAGTTTTTTCGTACTCTACAACATATCCAAAGCTCATTAAAATCAGTGAGAATCAGTTCCGAGGATTCTCTTGTAAGTCGTCCTTCTTGTCTGAAAATTCGTCTATACCTGCACGCCGTGCATCCATGTGCATATGTATAAGCATGTATATTTATTTATAATATTATTATAAAGAATTTTGCTCTAAAATTTTTTTAGGAACATATTCTCTTGAAGAGTTGTACTATCGATTCATGAAAAAAAAATCGATTTTTTTTGAATCTATAAAGTAGGATACCCTCTTAATAGTAATAAACTCATGTCAATTTTTGAAAGATATTAGACGTTTCTCAGAAACATCCAATACATGATTTACATTATTTTAATTCGTAATACGAATTAAATAAAATACTTTTAATTCAGCCGCTCGTGATTTCTCTTCTCCCAACATTATATATCGAAAAAATACATATCTACGATTCCCTAAGCGAAGCAAACTAATGAAAATGCTTATTGAAGTATGTATCACACTATAAATGCGTAAAGAATTACATAGTGATAAAAAAAGTGCCAATTATTACGTTTCATAATTCACAATTTATTTCAAGTTAAAAGATGAAAAATAGTTTTTTATATTATATAATATTGATACTGTTTGTCAATGCATTTAAAAATTTACGCAAAAACGAAATTTAGTTTTGACCTAATCACAAATTTTTTTCATATTCATAGAATAAAATATTTTATAAATTAACTTTATTATAACCAAATTAATCTTTATCATTTGCTTGAACACAAATCAGAGTACAAAATATGTATAATAAAACGTTTTACTATTAGATTAAGAATTAGCCAATCAATGGATGATCAATGTACAATCAATGTTACAGTATGATTATTTAAAAACATTTTTATTATATTAAAAGTTTTATATTAAAAGTTTTCATTATTATATTAAAAGTTTAATAATTTAATAATCTCAATTACAATGTGGCAAACAGAATTATTGAGCAGTAATCTCATCGTGTAGCTAGTGTTTTAACTTCCACATTAAGTCGGGGAAGACATTTAATGTATTAACAAATTATAAATTGTTATGTCCTACGATAACAAATTTCATCAAGGAATCCCACACGCACGCGCACACACACACGCACATACACACGCGCGCGCGCTCCACTCAAGTATTATTTTTCTAATAATGAAGGTATATATAATATCATCATTCTTATATGATATTATAATATGCAATTTAAAATGCTAATGATGCCTTGAAGTTTTTTCGATTGGACCGTTAATTTATTATTATTTTATTGCAAAACGGAATTGTTATTGAAAACTAAGATAAAAATATGTCTAAAGAAATACAAATTTAGATATTGTGATTTCAAATAAATTCAATAAAATTCAACAGTTCTGCTTTAAATAAAAATAGCGTAATAGCCAATATATAAAATGTTGGAAGAACACCATTGGCATGAATTTATAAACGAGAGAGAGAGAGAGAGAAATAGATATGGAAAAAAAAGAGACTTCTTGCAAAATATTGACAATCCGTTTTCAGACTGAATTAGCTTATGCAGTTCGTTGGATGATGTGAATTCCGCTATCTGTGTGCACAGGTGATGACAACTCGCCAACTTTCAGCGCGAATGCTGCCTGTTCGAAGGGTTTCTGCATTGCACCCCGACTGAAAGGTCCGAGATCACCGCCCCGCTTTGCCGAACTGCAATCACTGTATTTGGAGGCAAGTTCAGCGAACGTCGCTTTACCAGATGCAATTTGTTCTCTATAAGCTGTTAAAAAGATATTTTTATAGTAATCACAGCTGAAAGGTATTAAATATTTCAGTGTTACAGCAGTTATCGCATAAAATTCAAATTATTTCAGATATATTTCCCACTTTGTACTAATATTAGAAATTTTAAGTGAAAAAATTCCATCTTAATATGAACAAAAACTATGAAAAACGTATTTAATCCTAGACAACTAGAAAAAAATCACAATATTGCATTACTTTTTTTTTTAAAGAGAAGTCTCCAAATAGTAACAATAAATTTTAAAAATAAATCTTATTATTTTTGTAGTAAAAATTATACAAGAAGTTTATCATTTCCTGTATAAAAATTACAATTGTAATGAAAAAATAGTTTAGAGAAACTTTGCTCTCTGGGATTAACGGTACAGTGAAACAAACATTAAAACAACAGATAGAAATATTCTACATGAATAATGAAATAATAAATAATTTTTAGACAAAAGATTGTAAAGCTTTTAGACATACATTTGACCAAATCGAGAGCTTCTTCTTTTGACCTAGTAATATTCTCCTCTCGCCAGGAAGAAGGTCGTCGAGAGCCTGAATGTTTTACAAGCAGATGAGAACATTGCACTTCTTCAGGTCCATCTGTCTTGCCATTGCCAGATGGATCGGCAGGTTTATCTGGTCTATCCCACTGACTTTCCTTGGTATAAATATTTAAATAATAGTGTTGACCTATAATAATTTTATTCATTTCAGAAACCAAAATATTAATAAACTTAAGTAGTTTTTTTATCACTATTGTGCTTTATCAGCTCTATGATACTTCACATAAAGCAAAATTTAAACATTTTAAATTTTAAAGTTATTAAAATATTATGATCATGTTCAAGAAAACTGAGGATCAATTGCAATTTTTAAAGAAAGTCTTAAATTAAAAATAGAAATAAACTAAACTAAAATTAGACTAAACTAAAACATTTTCTCCCATTATACACTCCCATCCAAAAAATTGGACACTTCAAAATTTTGAGATTATTTATTTATATATTCATATCAATGTATGTTATGTTTTTATAATTCTTTAGATCCAATAACTTTAATTATTGAATCTGAAGAATTATTGCAAAAGAACATCTTATTATGGATAATAATCTAAAAAAACTTTTCAAATTTTTATAACTTGGAGTAACCTTGGAGTTGAGGCAGAAAGCAATTGTGTACTGAATTTTTGAAAAGCTTATACATGATTAATAAAGCAATTAATTCGCTGAAGTTGAAATCAACAAACCGATAGACAATGTTGATAAAAATCAATTAATAATAAGTATGAGATATTTTCTAGTTGTTTTTCAGCAAAATCTCGAGATAAGATCCAATCATCTCCAGCACTCAGTACACTGTTCAATCTTTCGTCTCTAACCAGAGTTCTATAATGAGTCGATAGTTGGAAGTCCTAAAGCGGTCATGAATCTTAAATAGTGAAGTTGACCAATAGTTAATTTTGTACAACTAACTATAAGGTGATTTATAATGAATTGGGGTAATTTGTAATTCTACATCGTATCAGACTATTGACTCTTCAGGATGATCAGATTGCTAATGTTGTAAAAATTCTGATTGCCGACCAATAACAAATGGACCAAATACATTGAATCACAGTTATTGTAATTGGTCCATTGTTATTATTATTGATCTGCAGTCAGAATTGGCAGTCAGGTCAGCCTGTAAAATCGATAGTCTGATACAGGCTTAAATCTTATCAGTGAATCAGTGAAGTTGATCAACAACCAGACCCCTTATAACTAAGACTACCAATTTTCTTAAGACATAGAGCCAGTTGTTCTATCTTTTGATAAATTACCAGTGAGGTAAATCTGGTAATCTATGCATGTGATTGGATAATATTGCTACTTACCCAATAGGTAAAATTTACCAAAAAAAAGAACAATCAGTTCTTAGTCAAATTCAATTTTATTCTTTCCCATTAGTTGATCTAAACGACTTGCTATATAATTAACAACTTATAGATGTGAAAAATCATATAGCGAATTCGCAAACTGTACTAGTATATACTGAATGCGAACTTTTTCAGTGCCACACATTTGGTTTGTGCGCATTGTATCAGAGTATCGATTATGTATCTTTTTCCTTAGGGCAAAAACATGAAAATTAAAAATTTTTTGAATGTGTGTGAATATATGTTCATGCATACATAAAAATTTTCACTTTTCATCTTTTCGTTCTACGAAAAAAGATACAAATCGATATCTATGCGTTCGGATTGTCACACAAAATAAAAACTGACTCAGTATAATAAATTTACATTTGGACTAACCAAATGAACTGAACGAATGAGTTCAAAAAATATTGCTCTGATGTTTTTAACAGTGCAGTTTGACATCAGTGCATAGCATTAGTGGTTCTACACTTACATCATAGTTCTGTTCTTTTTGGCTAACTTTTGCCATCTTTCTTCCTTTTCTCTCCAGGAGAAAAGAAGAGGAAAAAAGATGAATTAGTGCAAAAGATCAGCCAAAAAGAACAGGCCTCATGTTACAGCAGTACCAGAGCAAAGTCTACATGTGTGCCAAATTCATCAATAGTTAATCTATTTAGGTTAAGATTGAATAAAACCTAAAATCTCCGACTACAGACTCATTGTAGAATTAACTCAACTGATTAATAAGACTTCCAACTTTTTGTAGAAACCGGTAAAAGATTCGCATCAACTACGATCGACTACATACGTAATACAAAAACTTGAGGGAACATCGAGGAGTATCAGACACTTCTCTTGACTATTGCGAATTGATTAGTATCAGCGAAATATCAGTGATATGTTATACGTCGAGATGCCCGTAATCTCTCCAAGAGTAAAGCGCGACTATGAGATCGTGGATTCCACGAAGCTTCGTGTTGAGACTCGCGCCTTAACAAGATCACCGTGGGGGTTGTGACTGCAAAAATTATCGGTTTCGACGTACCAGTCGATCTGCTGAGACGTTTCTCCCATCCTGCTGGTAGCTCCTCGTCCGCCATTACCGTTGTATATCTTCGGACTGTGTTTTGCTGTTCTCTTCGCTTCACTCTCTACGTCAAACCTATAGATAATAGAATAGACTCTCATAGACGGTTATGGTTTCTGCACAAGAATGCAGCAACGCTTGCCGCGCGGCAAAAGTTGGCGCGATTTATCGATGCAATCGATTATTTTTTTTGTCAAAACGGTTATTTTTGGCCAATATTTTTAGAAATCGATTTTTTTTAATTGAATATCGTAACAATCGTAGTTGCGTTTAGTATTTACTGGGTGCAAACGACAACCGCTTACTGAACGCTCAGATTGGTATATTCTCTTAGATCCTAAAATATAGACCAATCAGATGAAAGAGCTCACTGAGTGCTCAATGAACGATTATTGTTCTGAATCCACTGGCTATTACTCACTAGCCTAGTTTCCATCGAGGGTTTAAACCGGATCTGTATATGAATGTAAAAACCAACTACAGCATTCCTGTCATTCGACTGTAACAGAAATTATGCAATTCATATAAATGAATAAGAATACATTTAGGAAAAGGATTAATTTTAACATTCATGAATCGTATTTCTGAAAATCTGAATCCATTTCAATCCATTCTCGTTTCCTAGATATGCAGACAAAAATAAGGCCCCCTATTGAAAAGAAATGTATACGAAAATCTAAGGAAATATTACAGTATACCTTACGTATACTATAGAATTTTCTAGAATAAGTACATTCGGCATTGCAAATCGGAGGCGTTCGTTTGTTTTATCTTGAAAATCATTCAGCAACTCGCTTTCTCCTATATATGATCTTCATCTGCATTCGGTATTAACATTTCTAGAGCCAATCGAGTTGCTCGGATTCAAAAACCAAATTCGCGGACTCTATTCTTGAATAGAAATGTATACGAAAATCTAGGGAAATGCTACAGTATACGTTACGTATACTATAGTATTTCTCTAAACTTTCGTATAAGTTCCTTTTCAAGAATAGAATTCCAATGCAGATTTTCGCGTCTAAATTTAATTCATAATCTGTGTATTTATGATAATGTATCCAACTGATACATTGATTCGTTAACACGTAACGTACATTCATCTCTTTTAATACTTCTATTTTACAAATAGTATATTTGAACTGTTATAATGTCTGAGTCTACAACTACGCTCAAATAAATGCTATCAAATAGAAATTGATGGAGTTATATACAAATATAATAATTTTTTAATCAGAAATTGACATTTAATTATACAGAATATAGTACGATAATCGTTGAAAAAATCCTCATTCGGAATGACGTTTTATATAAAATTGTTGACTGAGCTGATTCTCAATAGCAATTTATTTTATTTAATTATTCTTTTTATTTTATTAATATAACTTTTATATTTATTAAAAACGCATTTATTTTGTATAAAAACACTTTTCAAATAATCGAAGTAACACAAAATACCCAAAACGAGGCACATGTCCGATCCGTTCGTGTGTTCTCACGGATTAGGTTAGATGACAGGCTCACTTGTCCTATTCGTGTCACTGAACATTGGAGCATATGAATGCAACTGCTCCAACCGCCACTTTATCTGTGATCAAAGTGCTCTCTGGGTAAATTTGGAGTTATGCAATGCGAACAAACCTGAGGAGGTTAGTTCGCGTCGCATGTTCCAACGTGCTCCAACATGTTCCTGCCATAGTTCCTACTCACTTTAAAGGTGCCATTACATGCAAGCGTCGAGCGTCGAACATCTGCGCAGAAATTTATTGCGCACGATTCTGAATTTCCTGATTCCAGCTTCTTAGGATTCGGAGAGACACTATTCGCGCTATGAACACAAATGCTGCCAATGCTGTTCTTGGAGCCAATAGCGCGATAGCGTTATCAAACTTCATGAACAATCTTACCGCATCGAGATTAAGTTAATGTATGATAATGTAGGAGATTCTGTTTTCAATCATCAATCAAATTTGTCCATATAACTAAAATTTTTAAAGGTTTTGTAAAGTATTTGTAACGTAAATTTTTTATTTTCTCATAGTAAATAACAGAACACAATCTCAGTAATTGCAATCTCTATGATAGCTTGCCGCTAAGCAAGCTGAAGTGAACAATGTAAAAACTAGATCAAAAATTAATAATTACACTAAGTAAATTAATTAGATAAAAGGAAGAACCCTTGAACATCCATTATCGATTTCAGAAGAAGCATATCTACATCTACTAAGGATCTTAAGCAGTAGAATATCCTGCCGCGCTATGTCGCAATAGTAAATAATTAATTCTTAAACTTTTTTCTGTACACTGGAATTAAAAATTGCCAGTAATAAGATACCTCTAACTTTCACATTTATAATGAAATCAAATGGACAACAGTTGCACTTCACAGAAACTTTGAAAAGTTAAAAATGATACACAAGCAAGCATTACGTTCACTCCAGCCTAGTAGCAAGCTATCAGCAGAAATTAAAATTGAAATTGCATTCATTATGATAAAATTTGAAATTTACATATTACGTATGTACATTTATTTTACAAAATTCTAAGAGAGAAAAATTTGGTGGTACTCGAGAACAGAATCCTCTTAAATATTAATCTAACTTTGACGAATGTTAAACGCTACCAATGCTACGCTAGGGTTTACGGATTTGTAAACGCTAACGCTATCAATACGCTATATCGGAAGAAATAGTGTTGATAGCGCGCAGTTGTGATGTAACATACTACCATTAATGACGTCAGGATCGTGTTTGTAGCGTTATCTGTAGCTCCGCGAACAGTTTGTAGCATTAAATAGCGAGAATAGCGTCTCTCCGAACACACCCTTGATACTAACAAGATGGTCAATAAGTAAATGATTTCTGAGATCGCTTTTGTAATCCCGGTGGATTTGCAATTCATACGACGTGTAAGTTATCTCTTATAGAAATAGAACGTCCCGGAGAGAAATGGAATTGTGTAAAATATTAATTACTAATACTGATTCTTATTCACTATTATATCTGACTTTGTTGATTTGTAACATGACTTGTAACATAATCATGTGCAACTGATCCAGATTGATTAACACAACCTAATACATGTATGCTTACTCAACGCTCGACGTTTGATGCTACTATGTAAATGCCATGTAAAGGCCTTGATGAGTACATTGGAGTGAGTAGGAGATAGGAGCATATTGAAGTATGTTCGAACTAGAAATTCTCTAGTAAGAGATGAGACAATGCGTGTGCAAACTGCGGATTGGTCGTCGCTATTCGAGGGACACTTCTATGCTTCGAAAAATTGCTTTGTCTGAAAATATCCCACGATATCGTTTGAGTTCAAATTTTATGAAACAAATATATAAAAGTAAGTATTATACATTAAAAAGAAGAGGTTAATACTGACCTTATGACATTTTACTTCAAATAATTTCGTAAACTACGAAATTATTTGAAGTAAAATTCATACGAAAATCGATGTCTAATCTTGAAACCGAACTAAATTTTGTTTATTGGCTTGATGTGTTTTAGAATATCAATTTTGCAAACGTGCTCCTAACTGCAAAAATAACAGTAGAAAAGAAAAAATGTTCAATTTTCCAAAATCTCTGTCCCAACAAAAATGGCTGAAAAATGTCGGCTGTCAATTAAAAAACTATTCTACACTATGTGATGTAATTTTATTGTAATTTTAAAGCTATTAATTTGTCAATTACTTTCCAGACAGCACACAATATTTATAAAATATTTACAAAGTATTTATAAATATTTATAAGATTTATATTAAATATTTTTGTAAATATTTTTGTGATTTTAGATTGCATAGATTACAAACATTTATTATAAATATTATGAAATAGTTATTGTAAATGTTATAGTAAATGCTATGAAAATACTTAATGAGACATTATAATCCAAGTAAAAAATGCTTTTTAGAAATATTTATTTATATTTATCATAAATATTACATAAAATATTTAGTCTATATTTTAATAATATTTCGGATAAAGCTTTATATTAAATATGTATGAAATATCTATATAACATTTCAAAAAATGAATATTAATAAATATTATGTGCTGTCTGGGTTATAAAGCTCAGGCTTATTTGCCTGCTAAACAGTCTTCTTTCTCGCTTATAGTAGTATTTATATTCTGTTCGTCTAAACATTCCGTGCTGCAAGTCTTGGTTGTTTATTTATTTTTATATATATATTATACTTAACGTAATTTTTTCAGGAATATTGTAGTAATGATATGTAGAAAAATGAAAAAATATTTGAAAAAAAAAACAGAAATTAAAATCAATGCTATACTTTTATTAAAAGCTATATTATTGCTCTAATTTTATTTAAAAAATTGGAAATGTTAGAAAATGGTAAATTTAATCTATTATTTTAATTATTAAACAATTTTAATAGTATATTGACAGCTTTATATAATAAAATTTAATGTAAAAGTTTATCTTGAATCTAATTATTCTAATTGTCAATCTAAAAAAAAGAAAAAGTAACAAGCTTCCTCCTGAAGTAAATATAAAATTAAAATATCATTTTAGAAAATCTACGAATGAGTGGCACTCATTTGATTATTGCGATTGATCATCAGCCTTGAACTCACAACATGATATGATCAAATGGGATGTATCGTCTATAAATAGTAGATATTTTTTCACAATAGTTTGCGTATGTATGCATCTTATTTTTTCTGATAAAATCTTATAAAATTTGGAAAAGTTCAAGGTATTTTTTAAAAAATTATAGAATGAGAAATCTAAGGATATTTCAGAATTCACAAGAGAAATTCTAAGAAAAAATGTTGTTTTTTTTCAGTATTATAAATTGAAAAACTTATAATTCCACATTTGTTTCTTGATATTTTATTTATATAAAAAGAATGTTTTTCTTTCAATTTAATTACATATAAACTCTGTAATTTGCAGCCGCGTCAATCTCTACACGAAAAGATCAACTCCATAAATTTCTCCACAAATTAATACATTCTTCAAAATTTACATCATTACCAAAATCAATATCAAGCACTCTTAAACGTAACATACCTAGCGGAAATACGAATGTTGATTGCTTTATAAATTCTTTTGAAACTGTTTCTTCATCAATAATTCAACTCAAATCGAATTAAAGAGAAACAAAATAAAGGAAAAGATCATGCTTTAGCAAATTTAGTTCTTAAGGAATTATAAGATGCTGAGGAACCAAAAAAAAATCAATCCTGCGAAAGAAAATTATGAAAATTTTAATGGACTATATGAATAACTCGTAAACTAATTAATTGCACAGACACACAAGATAAAATTTAATATTTGATGTGGAGATTAAATTATGATATTCTTTTTTGACGCTGTGATACACAAATTTTTTTGTGCCTGTGTTATCTACTAAGAAATGTCTAGATAAAGAAAGATTAAATTTTTTGTTGCACAGTTAAATTCCTTTTAATATATAAATTAATCAATTATCTAAGATTTCTATTATAGTTTCTATAATAACTTTCTATAATTTCTATAAAAAATATAAAATATTTTATTTTTTTGTTAAAAAAAAAATGTTCAAACAATTTAATAAGCTAATATGTTATAAAATAGTATTGTTTGTGGTATTTTTCTCAAGCATACATGTTTACATTTCAAAAAATATAAAAATGTTATATCCTTTTATTATCTACTAAGTAAACTATAATTTATTATGTACTAATATGTATATAATAAAAAAAATTAATAAAAAATTAAAAAATGTCAGATATAACATTATAATATTTTATACAAATATTTTTATAAAGTTTATGCGAATAATGAACATGTTCTAATATAATTATAAAGAAATAATAAATTATCTTTATTAAAACTATAAAGAAAATTATAATTTATATATACAATTTATATATATATATATTTATTTATATTGATATACTATATATAAAAGGATTTAATTACTTTAGAAAATTCCATAAAAAATTACATCATAATATAAAGATAATCTAGCAACGTTTTAGAAAAATAAAAAAGGTAAAGATATTATTTTATAAAAGATAAAGACGTTATTTTTTTTAAAAGATAAAGACGCAATAATTGTGTAAAAAAATAACGTGAAATTAAGGCTCCTGACTACTCACCTAAGAACTCTGCGTTGACAGCGACACAGAATCAGACGGCGGTCTGGCGAAACTGGTAGCTACATACTTAAGGCTCCTGACTAGTCGCGGCGGCCATGTTGAAATCGTGACGTCAGAAGCGAGGAATGACATGTTAATTTATGTTGCGTACCATTTTTAAATAAAGACGAGAGAAGACGAAGAAATAAATTTTTAAATAAATCTGGATGAAAATCTGGACGAAATGACGAGATTACTTTAAAACACTTGTAAAAATCGATGAAAATTGTCCTTTCCTTCCTTGATAGTCAGTAAATGATCGTAAAAGGCATTAAAGTTAGCCTATATTCGGACAGAAACACATGGTCCGATAGATATTATATCCGCTGAAACGAATAACGTATGAATAATGTACATTTTTACATATAAAATTCCAAGATAACTTTAGCTTTCATCGATAATTACGACTTTGATAAGTACGAGACAAGTCACATTTTCATGATTAAGTAAATAATAACGAAATCGCAACATAAATTTCGTTGTCAAAATCGTCACTTTTCATGCCTATTACAATAGTTCAGCCTTTTATCGTGGCAAAGCATTGTAATAGAATCCTGCCGATATATCTCTTGAATGTCGGTAAATGTCGACACATTTGTTACCATATGAAAAGCCAAAAAATAAAGTTATAAGTACATGATTTTAATATCGTTTAAATTTTAAATTGTTTTATTTTTGAAAATGACATAAAATTTAAAAAAAATAAAATTAAAACAATAAATACAAGAGCAAACAACCACACATAGGATATTGTGTGATATTGAAAGCCATAATTTAATAGTGAACACCATTAAAAATTTGTTCATTAATAATGTAAATTGATCATATACGTTTCGGCCACGATTTGGCCATCCTCAGTATGTAAAAAATAAAAATTAATATAAATTATAAATTTTGATAAAAGCACATTATTATCAGTTAAGATATATATAGTTGTTATATAGTTGTTATATACGAACAATTAAATTCATAATTTAAAAAAATTATATTTTTATTATTTTTTTGTAAATTTATAAATTTAATCGTTCATGTAAAGCATATGACTATATTTTTTATATACAAACAACTATGATCTTAATAATTGATCTTAATAATGCACTTTTATATTATACCGAAATTTATGATTTATATTAATTTTTATTTTTACATGTTGAGGATGGCCAAATCGTGGTCAAAACGTATATGATTATTTTATATTGTTAACGAACAAATTTTAAATATATAATTTTAAATTTTAAATATAATTTTAAATATATTTTCATTAGCTATCTTGCGTGAGACTATTTGCTCGTTATTTATTGTTCATTTTTATTAAGACACGTGTAAACCATTTAATATCAAAATTGTTCTGCATAATTATCCTGGCTAAGATTGTTGCGTATATATACATATATTTCAAGATTATATGTTTTATGGATTATTTATGTATTGTTTATGTATTAAATTTATACAAATTCTTTTCAAAGTAGACAATATAAACTATTATAAATTGAATAATACAATACATAACGAGGTAATTATAGCCTGGTAAAAAATTTATATTTAAATGTATATACATATATATAAGTATATTATATTCATACGCATATATATTATATATGAAATT
>Ga0157364_1000644_pt1 | contig 25438 bp, 18 predicted proteins | sample AttsexASBM2_FD_111476 | JGI IMG/M metagenome (GOLD analysis project Ga0157364, IMG submission 111476) | Fungus gardens microbial communities from leaf cutter ant in Ribeirão Preto, State of São Paulo, Brazil - Atta sexdens ASBM2 | ecosystem: Host-associated > Fungi > Mycelium > Unclassified ... | reverse complement strand
TCATGGAAACTTCAAGAATAATGATTCAATATATTAACTGATATTTGGAAGTTTTTTGGAGTGGCTGATTTTAAATTCAAAGTTAAAATTTTCAAATTTTTTAAATACAAAATGGCAGAACAAAATCATTTTATTATCATAAATGCAGTTGTATGAAAGATTAAGAATGAAAAACAGATAGGATAAGAAATTGATAAGATTAAGAAAGGATCAGAATTTAACAGACAGAAATATCAATAATAAATAAATGTAGAAATATGTCCTCGGACACATATTACAATAAAATATAAACATAAGTAACAAGGACATGACCCAGTTGCGCGATCGGTATGGAAAAATCGATCGCAACTAACTGTAATTGCGAAAGTGCTGACGATTACGTGCCAATGCGGCAAGGACGCCTAACTTACACAAAATCGCCAAGATAAAACTGAAAGGAAGAATGCACAAGCAGGTCACTCAATTAACTCTCGTTATTCATGATAAAAAAAAAATTGGCTGATTTGTATAAAATGGAAGTATTTCATAATTTTAAATTTTACAATTTTTTGTTTTAGATTTGAAATTATTTAAAATCTATGAGTGTTCATGTACTTTTATGCAAATTAATCTATTTTTTGCAATATAAGTCCGCTAAATAAAATACTCCATTAAAATCTTGCTATCATATTGACTGTGACTGTGTGTTGGCATCAATATTGTAGCCAATACGGTGGCAAGATTTCCTAATCCAGCTAGCAACAAGAAAACAACATTTAAATTAAAAATTAATTTTGTAATCATGTTTGCAAGAAGTTTTCAAATTTAACAGTTTCGCATTTCAAAGCATATTACCATCTATACACATAAGAGTGCTAGTAACGAACAAGTACAACAAAACGTTCGCATTGAATGACTCCTCTATACATTCGGCCAACCGGATAAGTTGACAATGTCTTTGGATTGCTTCGGCTATTGCGCGACGTGCCTCGCTAACTCGGAATTCCGATAATTTGATACACAATGCATCAAATTGGGAACACAGATGCATGACTTGTCCAAAAAAGAAACTGGTAGTACCAAAGGTTACTATACCAGTTATGAACATTTGCATCGCCTGAACCACCATAAACGCCTGTTGCAACGATGCGGTTCGAAATACGCAAGATTGACTTCTATTATTATCAAGTTGTCCTGTTTTCGCTGTGAGCACTGATATCGCCATAACGGCGTAACCACCTATTATGATACCCACAAGAATGAAAGTAAACATCGTCACTCGTATCGACATTGTCGCATATTTCTCCATGATCCAACGAATTTTTTTATCTTTCTGCATGGCCCAATCGTCCATCATGGAGGTGATTATCTCAAGTAATTCTTCTCGATGGATACGAGGTGTGATTAATCTTGTGAGGGCTAATGCGCCAGCAGCACCAGTTGTTATCGAGTCAAGAGATTTTTTGCTATTACAATGCAAATAGATTTCGGTAAAATAAACGGACATTGGAACTACCTAGAAAATAAAAGCTTGTCATACATATTCAATAATTATTAAAAAAGAAATTTAATTATTTATGTTATTTATATTATATGCAGAATTTATATTATTCATACATATATATTAACATGATTGCGAATTATTAAGATACTTTCTTTGCGCGCGCGCAAAGTGTGTGTATGGTGTGTGTGTGTGTGTGTGTGTGTGTGTGTGTGTGTGTGTGTGTGTGTGTGTGTGTGAAATTAGCATACAAAAAATAATGATAAAATTAATTTTAATTTTAGAACGATATTTTTAAGACCATAAAATAGGAATATAAAATTAATTTCCGCAGAAAATATATGAATACAGATTGATGAAATTTACTATATATTTTTATTAACATTTTAACTACGATTTCATTAGCAAATTAAAAATATACAAATTTCAGTATTTTACATATAAATATAATTCAAAAAATAACTATATTTAACATAAAAATTATACAAAATTTTTGTATAATTCTATATCTGAAGAAAGTATCACATTTTTTAGAAACTTTGACAGTGTAGATAGAAAAATGTTTTATGAGATATTTAGATATAGCAAATTGACATATGAATAAAATCTATTGAAATTATAAAATAAGAAAAAAAGTCATATTCAATCAAAACGGATTTTGTTCACGATAATAATATTCATGTGTACAAATATTTATGATGCTAGTAGCATTATTATTAAATCAACAATTAGTTAATTTAGTTGTGAAATTATTATTTCAGTTTATGATTGCATTTCAAATTCATCAAATCAAAAGTTGTCTATAAAATTAATAATTTTATTTGTATATTTATACATATAAATATTACTATAAACATCAAGATCCGCTTTAATCGAAAATCTTTTTTTTTCCGCTTTAATCAAAAATCTTTCTTTTTCTCTTTATATTATTAATGTTTAAAGGCCCGCACACTTTCCATAACAATAAGACATACCATAAATTAGCCATTCAAAGTTGAAAGTTTTTGACAATTCTTGACTGTGCAACGATTGGCTAATTCTTACGGTACTTTTTTACGGTTACAGTTACAGAAAATGCGGCAGCTCTAAAACATATCTTAATCTATTTTATTTAATGTTACTTAAACTTTTTTGTTTACTAAAATTAGTTGAAACATTCCGTTAAAATATTTAGATATTAATATTTAGATATTAATATCAAAATAATATTAATATCTTAAAATTTACGGAAATGAATGTTATATATAATCAATGACTGATTTAACGGTACTTGCTTCAAAAAATACGGCGATAATCCATCTGAGGTCCATGAAGATGTTTTTCTCTCTCACAGGCCAGATGCCCACCCAACTGAGAGCAAATCTGTGCACCGATAATGTCACGGTAATAATGTCTCTATGGAAGAGCATTCCGAATCCGAGGACTACTGTCGCAAGTATGCAATCGTCATATTGAGGCGAGATATGCCGCGAGAAGAAGTATTTGTAACTTTTTCAAAGACATCATCGTATTGCATCTTTAATTCACGTGCGACCATCTCCAGCCGCCTGACTTTTCGCGAAACACCGCTAAATGTAATAAAGAGATCTTTTCTTGAAAAAAGTTTTACGCTATAAATGTCGCAATTTACAAAACCACTACTTTGAGATACGCAATGAAATAATTCACAAATATTTATCGCAAGTTTCTTCTTTTATTGTAAAAATATTTTAATCTAAAATCTTCTGTCTCTTATAAAAAATACGCAGATATTACATATCCGTATGTCAATGTTACGGAAAAAGTATAATTTCCTCTCTATTTATTTATAGACCGTGAATCTATACCATATATTATACTTCAAAGTAAAACTAAAATATTGAAAAATTGCGACTTTACTGCGATATACAATTAATTTGATTTTTCTTTAACTAAGAATGTATAGAATAATAGAGATAAATTTGATCTCTATTATATAAAATTGTATTATATTAATAAAGATACCTTACCTTGCACCTCTTATTCGCGTGCGATCGTTTTCAGTCGCGTTCGCGAGATATTCATAAAATGTAACAAAAAGATCTTTTCTTGAAAAATATCTCACGCTACAAATGTCGCAATTTACAAAACCATTACCTTGAGATATGTGATGAAGTGGCATACGATATTATATCGCAGGTCTTCTTTCTTTTATAAAAATATTTGAATGAATCTTCTATTTCTCAAAATAATAATAAAATACACATAAATATATTTGTGTGTCAACGTTTCGGAGAAATGCCTCTCTGATTTCTTATTTATAAATCGCAAATCTATATCATTCTTTAAAGTAAAAACAAAGATATTAAAAAATTACGAGATATTACTGCGATATGTAATTTATTTTATTTTTCTTTGTAATGAAGAGCATATACACACAGTAAGAAGAATAGAATAAAGCTTGATAACTTTGGTGCTTTAATATTAAATTTTATCTCTATTGAACAAAATTTTATTATATTAATAAAGTATCACGCGTATTCTATATTATATCTTATTTTATTGAAAAAAACATTAATTGCAAGATTGCCTTCATAGCTTTAAAAAATCTCATTATGTCATTATTGAAGATATCATAAATTTGATTATGAATTTCTAATATTGAAAGTTTAATTCTCGAGCGGAATGAACAGAAATACCAACGAGCTATAATCATCAATTACTCAAAAATTAGCGACAAGTCACTCATAACCGGTTGAACGTCCTTCTTGTATCATCACGCGAATCACTATATTTTACATTATACAGTGCACAGAGATGTCCTTGGCATTCAGAATTGAAGAGGCCGATGTACTTTCGTCGCAGATACACGTTTCCTAATTTCTTCGCGGGGTCATCGACTGTCCGTCGAAAGAAGCTTTTGTGCGTATATGTAGCGGAGCCGGTTTTACCACATTCAGAAAAAAGGCATATAATAATAAAAATTACATGTAATATAATTATACAAATTTTATGTATCTATATATATATATAGGAATTAATGTACATAATTGAATAAATTATTTTAATTAATAGCTTCTCGATTCAACTTCAGTAAAAATAATTATAAAATAGCTTATTCAATGCATATATATTCAAACTGTTTATTCTATGTATATTAATTTCTATATAATATAAAAAAATTTGTAGTTATTACCTATGTATATACAGTTACGATCATTTAAAAAACACTTCTTTTTTTCTAATTGTGAATATACAAAGCTGCTGCTTCTTATATAGTTATTCGAATCTGTACTAACGATTTTATGCGAAGTGAAAGATATCTTTATCTCCATAATAAAAATTTTATACTCTTATTTCGATTTACCGAATTCCTCTTTATCTGAATTGTAAAACATTGAATTTCAGAAAAGAAATACATTGCACAGCTATCATTTACATATCGTGAACTGGATAAAAACTAGCAAAGCTAAGCCCGATCTCAATAACGGTAATTTTCATTACCGCATTTCTAAACGTTCATTCATTGCAATTGGCACTATTGGTGGAATATCGTTGATTAGATCATTCACAACGTGTTGCAAGGCTATAATGTCTGCATCAGATAGAAACTGTCTGCATCAGATTATCCAAAGTCTTTTAATGTTAATAGACTGTATTGTATTATCAGCTGTCACGCAAGAATCTAATAAACAGTTATTATTAACAATTTTTATAACAGTAATTACTAAGAACTGCATGTATTGAATACAATTGTCATATTCCTAAATAAAAAATTATGAAATAGTAAGAAAATAATAAGAATTCATAAAAAATTTATAAATTCTGCAATAATCTTAGCATTAGGTAAAATATTTGCGAAGCTAATTTATTTGTTTCAATATATTACTGTTTGTACGCAAAATTTATTTGTTTAAATTTTCAACGTTGAACATATTTGCAATTAGATTCATATGTTTAATTGTCAAAAGAAGAATAATTCCGTATAAAAATAAATACAGCAAAAATAAATGCAGCAAAATATTATTTGCATTTAGTTTTTAACTTACTTATTACTAAAAAATTGCGCTAATTTATTCCAGAAAATTATTAATATTGCAGTGATTTCAAGATTAAACGCTTAGTGTGTGCCACATCATCAAACGAAAATGTTAACGCGGGCTCGAGAATGTTTTGAAATTTTTGGACACGAGAATTCATGTAAGATAATATTCCAGTTGTGATGTAGGGATCTGCATCGAGTCGAAAGCGTGCTGGCGGTGCATTGTATTACCGGCTTCTATGCTCTGAAGCCAGGGGAGTTGCTCAGGTAGGTAAGTACCGTTCGACGGGCTGCGTCTGACGCCAGTCACGCCACAACTTTCGTCGTGTCAGGTGCATGGGTTCCTGAAGAACCGTACACGCGCATAGTTCGTTCGCAGTTGAACATAGATAGTCCGCAGATTTTCCATTGGCTTTAAAGGTACGTGGAAGGAAATAAATTGCTAAAACAGATAAGATTTTCGTTATTGTGATCGGTGGTATTATTATCCCAGTTAAAAACGACCTTTCAACCGGAATCTCCAAGAACGCTTGAATTCTTAATATGAACGTTTACGTGTCTTCACGAGTTCATGAAATTAACGTGAAAGTAGATCATCCGAATGTGAGAACGTAAAATAAAGTGTTTAATTAAAATTTCGTGTTTTAGGAAAACTTGTTAGTAATAAAAATGTGACAGTGGAATTAAAATTATTTTGTTTGTCTTAATATATCCCGTATTGTATACTTCTCATAATTATATCTTATACAGTTATATCTTACCTCACACACATTTTTAGTCAATTAATGTGTTCTTGTAACTCATATTGCATGCAACTAACATATACTACTTCAACATGTGGCATTAAAAAAAATATTTTTTATTATTTTATATTGACAAAAATATCTTTGAATTTACAGCTATATTTTCATTACATTTGACACATTAGTTTGAAAATGGCAATGTTCTTAGCAGTACAAGAAACAGTTGCGTATTATTGACAGATGACAGAAATTAATTTTATGCATTCCGCAAATCAACTCTCCGTAGATGTAACTTTTCGCGAGTTGCATGTAAAATTTTCCCGTCATAAATAACGGCAATTCGAGCTTCAATGATCGTATCGCCTTTCCACATTGGAAACACCATCGAACACGCTCTACTTGACTACGATTACCGTTGCTGCTGGCGCGGCCACGCGAATTTTTCAACCGGCAATTCTGCCACACGCGCGCGCGCCACGCGTGTAATTGCAATCTATGAGGGATTCGTTTGTCTTACTGATTACGTTGAAAGAGTTTACGAACTGACTAATTATATCCGCGAGATGTTAAGTAACTGTTCCGCTGCCTCGATAACTATAAGAGAAAGGACATCTCACGTGCTTGAATTTAAGCTGATACACATGATAAAAGTAATCTGAAATACTGCAACGTAAATGCCTTTATATATCTTTATATACTTTATATATATTATTTTCTTTGTGCATTTACATTCTAGATATATACATTCTAGATACATTTTATTATTTATATATTTATTTATAAATTTAATTGCATAATAAATGAGATTCTTCCCAGACAGAGAAGAGTTATAATAAAGTCATAATGATATTATGGGACATTACTACGATGTCATTTGATACTTAAAAATAAATTTTAAATTGACTAATAGAATCATGATGATGTCGATATTATATTATTATGATTTATGTGTTTTTACTTGGGCTTCGAAAATCTGAAAAAAATCATAAAATTAAGAATATGTAATTTAAAATGCATTCCCAATAAATGAGAATGATGGTTTGAAATAGATTCAGAATTTTAAAAATATGTTAAAAAGTATTCGCGAACATTGAAATGAATTCTTTTCGACTTACTTAATGTATTTTTGTTCATTTATAGGAATTGCAGGGAACATACTTCGACGCTTTTTAATCTAAAAAAAATTCAGTTTTTAAGAGTATTGTGAATACTATTTAATTCAAAATTTTGAATAGGAAATTTCAATTTAAATCTAAAAAAAGTTTTCCCAATTAAATTTTTAAATGGACCATGAATGGTATTAAAATACACATTCGGATGATTCAAATGAAGATTAAAATTTTAATCCGTTTTAATCTATTCCCGTTTATTAGGTTTAAAAAATAGCTTTCATTATTAATGTCAGTCAAAATAAAAAGGATTTTTATAGTTATATAAAATTATCACAAAGAATAATCAAGAATAACGTAATTCTATTTTAAAGTTTTAAAATTCAGTTAAATAATCGATAAGGTACCAATACAAAAAGAACGAATTTTAAGAGAACACATTTGAAACTAAAATTTTTAGTTACTTATATATCGCTGTCATTTACGATAATGCAACTAAGTTTCAGTGATGCCTTCGGTCTTAGTCATTCAAGGTCTTCCTTTATCGGTACAACGATAAGCAAAATACTAAGTTTTGTACTTTAGAAATAATTATATAATTTTATCGCTTATTGAAAAGTTTAACCCAATTATATATAAATACCATTGATACATATAAATACAATAAACTAGATTCGTCTACGTATTCGTCTAGTGACATGCAAATATGGATTAAAATGTAGTTTAGTGACATTTTTTAGGGGAAATAGAACTTTTTTTTAGTTTTTTTCAAAGAAGATTTTTTTCAAAATCTTTATTTTTATTTAAATTTTTTATTGGGCCAGTATGATAGTCGCATAAATATTTACGTTAATATCTATGTATTACTAATTTCTTCTATCCACATTTGTAATACATAATTATAAATAGGTACTATTAATTTTACAAAAAATAAAATTATTAATATCTGTTTATAATTATGCATATTCAAAATGTGAATGCAAAAAAATGTAACGAAGACAACCAATAATATTCATTATGTAAAAAGATTAATTTTTTCAAATGACAAATAGTAAAATATTTACAATTTATATTATGATCAACAGGCTAGAGTATAGAATACCAATAGCTTCCTGCTATCTAATTATTCTACTTTTTAATGTCACATTAATTAAAAAATTACTAACATCTTATTAATGACAAAATTGTCTATTGCATATGTCAAATTATTCATTATAAAAAATTAAATCGTTATATTAAGGTCATCATTATTGCAATAATTTTCACAGAACATCTTTTGATGAAGTGCTTCATAAATATGCCGCTGCAATTTTGAAAGCAGGTTGCTTCAGAAGCAACAATGTTAGCTCGTTAAATCGCTGACATCCTCTTATTGATAGTGCATTTATTGTACGATAAAAAAATATGCAACTGTGGGTACAGTCAAAATGATGCTTTGATTGCATTCTTTGATTGGTCAATCAAATATTTCAAAACATTTGTAGTGAGAGTTTGACCGCACTGATTTTAATTTTATTAATAAGACTATTGTTTCTTTTTTTTCTTGATCCTGTGCTTTCGCGCGCAACGATATTGCAAAAATCTCACACGCGCTTTCCCTCTCGACATTCTGAGAACGAGGTGCTTCCGCGTTTCTTACTTTTATACTCGGCTTTCAAATATTACAAAATATGAAAAACAATTTATTGTTAAATAAAAGTGAAAGTTTATTGTTGATTAAATAAAAGTGATACAAATTCTACGTTCACCTGTTTTACTTCTTCTCACGAAGGAATATATTATATTTTTTAAATTTCTATTATATTCATTGATAATATCAGATTACATATTCTACTTTCCTACATAATTCGTAAAACAATCAAATTAAATAATAACTAATGCTATTCTTTGACGCGACTTAATTATAAATATTGAAAATTATTTATAAAATCTAAATTATAAAAAAGGTTAAAATAATACACTATGTATAGAAAATTAGAAAATTCTATATTTTAGAGATTATTTTCATTCAATTTGAAAAAGTATTAATGTTTAATGATAGTCTAACAGAAGTAGGCAATTCAGATAAATCTGTAATAAATTTCTTGCTTCTACTTTTGAGGCCATTTAATATTTATCAATGTTTATGTTACACTATAATATTGAAATATATTTATCAGGAAATATGACAATCGAATTCTTATTCTTTCGATCTGCCATTCACGACTTCGACGCGTTGGGGTAACGATGACTAACAGTTTGTACCGTTAGGCCGAATCGTTATTCCAGCTGGAGAATGTCAATTTCATGCGGTTTACGGTACTCAAATTGCGCGTTAGTATACACTAACGTTGCGTCAATCATTTATCGTCATTGTCTTCGTTCGTGACAGTTGCTACAATTCTGATCATCGAGGATACTCGATAATGATAAGCGACAACGTGTGTTTGTTACTAGAAACGAATTAGAATTATGTTAATATAAATTAAACAAAAGCTTAAACTTTTCTGCCTGTTTACTTAATCTAATTATTAATCTATTTTTTTTCATATTCATATTCTTTGATTTTTCGCTTTTATTTTAAAAGTGACGCAATTAAAAAATTAATTTTCCAGAAAAAGAAGAAAACTATTTTTTGACTTGACAGAAATTATTGACAAATTAAGTATTGGCAAAAAATATAATCTTAACATTAATTAATTTTTATTAATTAGATTAAATATCAATTTTTTCATTTTTATTTCACAACTTAAAAAACCATTTTTTTAACAATAATAATTTTTAAACTTTTTTGAATTGTATCGTTTTGGCGATTTTTTATCAAGTTAAATTAGTTCATCTTTGATGATAGGATAGTATTTATTTAAGTCATTTATAATAACAATTTGAAAATTACGTTTTTTTTTTAATTGTGTCACTTTGAAAGTAACGGGGCAAAATAAATTTTTATAAGTTATGGAAGAAAAAATGCACAAGAAATTATATCAAACTCCGCAAAATTATATTTGTATATCAAATGAACATTTAAAAATACAAACTCTGATTAATAATTTTTCTTATTATACAGAACATACACAAATATGTAATTGCTTTGTATATATGTATACTTAATATACATTTTGAAGGTAAAGACATAATTGCCTGTTTTAATATCTTATTCGCGTTTCTTTTTTTTTGCATGCTGACTCAACGTGTTCGTAATCAGCACTTTTGTATGTCTTGCGAAAAAAAATGTGCTTAAATATAATAACTAACACTGGTAAGGCAACTAAAGAAACAACGGTATCCAAGTAGCTACGACCCGAAACATTTCCGGTATGACGCCCGCGTAAAATATCTTTGCGACAACGACCTCGCGAAAGATTTCTCTTCCTAAAAATAACATAACCGGAATCAGGATCCGCCATTAAGGTCAACGACCATCTCAAGGATCTCTGTTTTTGATCAAGAAGCAAATGAGGCTTCGTTGTAATTGCGTGTCATTAAATCGCAGAGAAATCCAATTGCAACGTCGAATCCCCGATGATTACTCAGCAGGAATATCGAATAGTCACGCTAACCAAATGTTGTGTTACAGAAACGGGAGGATGTGGTTGTCGAGGACATCGCTCTTATTAGTATTAATCGGGCTGACGAGCTCTGAAAAAAATAATGAGGACGATGCATCTAACATTTTCATCGAGGAAGCTAAAAACCTCTTTTCCCAGCAGTCGCTTGAGGACATGGCCCAAAAGTTTGCGCATTCAGATGCCGGCAAGCAAGTAAGATGAAAATTCATATATTCTTTAAAAAAATATACTAAGAAAAAGATATTTAAAAATTTATTTATGAAAAATATATTTATTTTACTGAAATAAATCTTTATTTAAATATGACAAAATAAAATTTTATTTCATCTAGTAAATAAGCCATTTATTTTATACTTTTGCAATTAATGAGATATATTTCACAGATATGTATGTTTCGTCATTACAATTTTTTCGTAACTGTAAATATCATATAAAAATCGAAAAAAATATTTTTTTCAGTAATACTTTGACATTTTTTTTCTCTCAGTATATCTAATATTAATCAATTTCAATTTTTTAAATTTCTTTAACATTCATCATTTCCTCTTGATATCTTCTTTATTATATCTTAATATAAAAATTCAAAATATTATAAATATTCAAAATAAGAATAAGAAGAACACTAATTGTGCTTAAAATTTTATTTTTAGTTTGTTTTATGAAATGTCTATGAAATGATTGTTTAAAAATTTAAATATAAACTATGAGAAATTAACAGGTCCGCGACATGATGTTCGAAAAAAGATCCGACACTGCGGACGGAATCAGCCAGATCATTTCCGGGCTCAGTAGTTTGATGTCAGGTGGAGAAAATAATCACTTATCAATGATGGGTTCATTTCTGGACCTTTTGACTGCTGGTTCGAAGAGATCGGCAAGAGATATGGAACATAAAGAGGAATCCGGCATAGACTGGGGCAACATAATCAGCATGGGCAGCATGTTCTTGCAACAAAATGCGAACAACGACGTAACATTGGGTCTCTTGCCAATGCTTTTAGATTCCTTGGGTCATGGAATGAAAGACAACGATGCCGGGAATAAAGATCATTCGGGACATTCCTGGTTCTTACCGCCGATATTGGAGAACATTCACATCATGTGGGAGCACTTCAGGTAGAAATTTATTCCATAAAAACTATTCCATAAAAACGCAATGAATATTCTATGTTAATTCTATGCTATTGACATAAGTTAAAGCAACTAAAACTAAATATATTTCACTTAAAAATATACTTTAAAATACTTTACGAGAAGTCCTTGTTTTAATTAAAAATTTTATATTATACGAGAATGCTCAAAATTGGAAAAGTTACTTTATAAATAAATTAGTTTATTGTTACAAACTAGTTTATTGTTACAAATTTCTGATTCTAAAAAGTAACATGTTACAGCTACAATTGGTATTAGTACGAATCATTATTTTTCAATTCTACTTCTTCAATAATTTTTTGGATTGCTATTTTAAATATAAGAAACTTATACATATTTATAGCATTAAACTAAATTATTTTATTTATTATACTAAATCTTTTATTATACACTATATTATTTATAATAAATTTATATATATATATATATATATATATATATATATATATATATATATATATATATATCTGAAATCACAAAATTATAGGACAAATTATAAGATACATTCACTGCATCCTAACTTAATATAGACGTTTACAAAATGTAATGATTATCAGGGATAAAGATACACTTACTAACAAAAGTTATGAAACAAAATATAAAGTTTATTTATTTTGTTTAATTTAAAGGAGTCAGTTTCATATTGATTTTAGCGTTGTAAAAGTACGTTTAAAAAAATATTTACAATTACTTAACGTATAAAATGATTTCTTTTATTTTTAACATATGTATCTCAGGAAATAAAAATATATGAAAATTCTTGAAAAACATAGTTATCGATTACATTCTTATAACATTTATTTTATATTGAGCAAGATTGATAATTAATACTGCGATCGAGAACGAATTTTAATTTTTATCTTATTTTCACTGATATTTTTATTTTTGTTTATTGATAATGATCCAACAGGAATCGAAATGTTTGATTTTATTTTGTTTGTTACTCGGCAAATTAAAGTTTTATATTTTAATTAGATGACATGTTTATTTATTAATGATTTAAAATTTTAATTTATAACGATTAATCTTAGGCCCTTTGTCTTTCTGTTTCTTAAAAAACATTTCGTTTTTAAAATTTTTATTAATAAGTGTATACTTCAATCACATCACAATTAATAATCACTGATTGTTTGTTAAACATTTCATTTGGTCAGTCTATACAATAACGAATAAATTTAATATAAAATAATCATAAAAATAATTATTAAATTATTTAGTTACTGTAGTTACAAAAAATATAACTAAATTAAAGAGGAACAAAATTAAATTACAGTAGAAAAAAATAACTGTAATTTTGTTACATGTAACATTGAATTATTTTCTAACTCTGATAAATTTAATATATTTAAAATAAAGAGAATTAGAAAATATTAAGAATAATTTAATATTTTAAAATAAATTTTATCGATATCTCGCTTTTTACTGTAATTAAGAATTTCTTTGTATTTTAGTAATTCGGAACTCGGGCAAACGTTATGGAAGAACAGCGGTCTGTCGACGGTAATTGCTCAAATGAGGGATGAAAAAGGTGACATCCTATGGGAGAAAATCCTAGACAGTTTTGAGAGTCCTACTATACGTCGAAGGTGGATCAAGTCACTCACAAATTTTGTAGCTGAATGGATCTCTCACATTTCCGAACCAATAAATCAGCAACGCTATCTTACGACCGCGCAATTCGTCGGTAATAGCTTTCTAAAATCTCAGGGATTCCCAAAAACAATGATGTTCGATGCTTCAAAACCAGTGGAGAGTTTCTCCAGGTTAATATGAAAATATTTAGTTAATTAAGTTCTCTCTATTTTTTGTGAATATATCTAAAAGTCAATATAAAATTTTTCGCTTAGATTGATAAACGGATTGACGAAGAGATACCTGAATATAAAGTTCGACAGTTCACAGTATGTAAGACCAGCGGTAGCATATTTTCAGGAATTAGTAAGCTTGGCTTCCGAGAAAGGATTCATTATGTCCCGAATAAATGCACGAGAGCTAAGCAACAAACTAAGCGACATTATCAACAATGATATCATCGGTCCTGTTCTCAAGGTAAACACTTTTCTTGCAATTATAGTTAACAATATCTTTTTTACAATAAATTATTACATAAACAGGTAATCTTATTTTTAATTTTTTATAGTTTTGTTGCTAAAGATTAAAAATCGATTTAATTAAAATTTGATACTTTTTATAACTTAATTAAAAACCGTTGAAATTTTCTAGATTTAATATGTTTAAAATGTTTAGTACCACAAACAGAATTTCTTAAAATTAATATAATACAAAGAAAATAGAAATTCCATTTATTTGCAATCCGCTTATACGAACTTTATCTCAGTTAATATCCGAATTTACATAATTGGGTTAATAAGTAGGATAACAGAAGCTCGGAACTCAACTATTTTTAACTTTAATTTTTTTGAACATCAGCTTCTATTATCGGAATTAATAAATACTGAAGAAAAAAATTAACGAACCTTTATTATCCAAATATCGAAACTATTTTATTTTTCCCGAGATTTTTGGGAAAAATCAACTAAACTAAACACAAAGTTCTATTGTCTATAAGATCAGAATCTAAAAAGTAATTTTCATATTCATATAATTCGTATTGCATTTCAATTTGTTAATTAAAGCTACCCTGTTGAATGAAAATAAAAATCAGAGCGTAAGTCGAATATAATGAGAGAGTACAGAAGTAAACGAAATTTTTAGAAGGCGAAAACATGTAAAACATTGAAACAATGAAATGTAAAAGAAGTATTTGCGCTTCTTTTACATTTTGATGTTTCAATTATCCGATTGACACTCTGATTTTTATTTTCATCAGGGTGTTAATTAAATTTTTACTTATGTTTTATATTTTAAATATCAATATATTATTTATTTATTTCTAGTCGTATCGAGCGTACAAATGGGCGACGAAGGTGCCGCAATGTGCTAGTCAAATCTTATGTACCATAAATGAGAAGAGCCAGCAACGAGAGGACAGCAGTAACGAAGTATTTGCACGCATACGTAGCGCATTGTTGAGGGTAGCAAGTTTCCCCGCGGCCTGGGCAGTCAGTAATAAATTAGGTATTAATTTCTGGTCTCTCTACGGAGCCATTATGGAGCAAGACGGATGCATCGTGAGTAAACTATAATCCTCTCTATAATTCGTTAACAGAAAGAAAATACATTTTAATTTACACTATAAAGTAAAGAAAAATTTTTCTTATTTTTTCTTTGCTTTTAGAATAAATATCCAGCAGATTGCATTGCTTTCCATGAAGAGGAGATCAGAGTGACCACGGAAAACATTCATAGCGAACTATGAGTTTAGCTCGTTAGCAATCTGTGAAAGATATTGCTAAGTCGCCTCAAAATTAGAAATACGTGTCGCGAAATCGTGTGTTCTTATTTATTTTATCGTATCTATTGCACGAAATAAAATACGCTTAACGAAATTATGTTGAATGTGGCGGAGACTTGATAGAAGGGACTATCAATGAATATCTCTTCAATATACAATGTTTGTATGTACAAACAAAAACCTAAAATATCAATTTTTAATATTTTATGTTAATAAAACGTAATCAGAAACAAAAAACACTTAGAAGATGTGAAGATATTTAGAAAATGTTAACTGATGAATGCCTAAATGTCTATGTGGTTTAATTCAAATATTTAAAAAATTTTTATAATATTTATGAATAAGTATTTGAGAACCAAAGTTCTCAAAAAGCATATGATGTATGCAAAAGGCTTCCAATTTTTTTGGCTGTTTTAATAGATAAAAATCACGTTTTAAAAATAATACGCTAAATATAATATTTCTCTTAATGACATCAAAAACTGAAAACAATACTTTTTAATGACAGATTACTTATTTTCTTTTTTTAAGAAAAAAAAATAGTATCATAATTTTATTATCATCATGCGCAAGTATCATTTTTCATGTTAATGCTTCATGTTAATGTAATTGTTGCAAATGGCAAAGATCTCATTCGTGTAATTGGGATGATGATATCATGTGATATTTTTGTCTTAAAGAATAAATGGTTAAGAATATTAAAATCATCATTTGTATAAAAATACAAAAATGAATCATTTCTCTGATTCATATTTTAAATGTATCGGATGTAACTATGTCACCAATATAATAAATCTTTTTTATCATAGGATAAAAAATTAAACTTATTGAATATCAAAATTTACTTTCATGTTTAAATGTCATTAAGAAAAAAAATTTTATAAAAACAAGTTATTAAAAGCTGATCATTCTGATATGAAACTTTAAAGTGGATTCAATAGCCGCAAAAATAATATCGTGCGAAAATAATATCGTATCATAAATACACCAGAATGATACAGATTTTTATCATCTCTAACAAAGAGCTGCTGAATCGACAACATTATTCAAATTATATATTTTTTTTAATTACTTATATATAGTATATATTCGTTATTTAGATGAAAGTATAAGTTATGGATATTTTGTGCATATCGTAAATTATACTTTAGCCGTCTCCGCGACTTTTCTTTGCGAGTGAAATAATGCATGGTGCTCAAATCTCTATATACATATAAGTATAAATATTGTATTAATAATTGTATCTATATGAATTATACATATCGTGTCTTTCCTCTTGTTACATCTCTTTATTTTATTATTTCTCACTAGATAAATCTATAAAAATTCCAATCTATATTTAAAACAGCAAGAAGGCACATTTAAGTAGAATTTGCCGTATATATTTTATGGACTCGCAATTACTCTCTTTTCTGCGAAAAATAGAACTTCTCGAGTCCAAAATGGACGGAAGTCTGACAATTGGATATATTCGATATGACGACGGATTTTTGTAGACCCGTTCGATATACGTACATTCATACCAAATCTACATAACAATGTTCTAAATAATTTTTTGTAAATAGTAGTTAAAAGATAAATAAAGATCATGTGTAAAATGTACAATGGAGATGGTGTAAGCCTTGTTCTTTTCGTGCGCCCTAATGTGGCATAAACGTCAATTATGTCTCTCGATTTCCATGATGTGTTTATTATTTCCTTTTAATGTTCTTGCATGCCCACTCTAAACCTTCCTAAAAATAGAGACAAATTTAATTCTAAACTTAATTTTAAAATGCAAATAATATAATTCCATAAAATTATATATTGATGTGAATTTAAATTTTTATGTCTAAGATTTTTATTTTTAAACAGTTTATATATTGTCCAATATATTGAAATATAAAAATCATTAATGGTAAAATGAAAATTCTATATATAATTAATGTATCACATTTCAAAATTTAAAAGCCAAAAAATATTTGCTACACACTTTCACGCCTTTGCCTTCAATAGCGATACACGACTGTATTTGCCAATCACGATCCTTGATATTGTGTAAACCGAGTCCCTCGGCTATTTCAGCTGCTGTTACGGCGTGTCCCAAATCTTGTTTATTCGCGTATACTAACAATGGCACTCCGCGTAATTTTTCTTCCAATAGAAGTTCTGATAATTCTTGTCCCGTTTCCTCCAACCTTTTGATATCCGCACTATCAACAACGTAAATCTATAATCAACGTTACAAAATTTTAATTTAATTTTTATCTAGAAAGAAAGATACAAGATTAAAATATTTGCATAAATTTTAAGATTATTTTTAAATAAAAACAGAACGCGATAGACGCTTGAATAATCACAATTAATTTGTAATATTTATTAAATAAAATCGATTTATTAAGAAAGAAATCCAATATTTATTTAAATTAAATCTATAATTATTTATAGAATTTTACAATATTTGAGAGAACACATAATTCTTAATAAATATGCATATTATTTGAAATATATATATATTTCAAATATATATACATAAAACTCCATTTATCTACATTCCATTTATACAAACAAGTTTATATTCAGTTTTAAATTACGAATAATAATTATGAATTTATAGCTGAGCTCTTATTATCCGAACTATAAAAACTTAAGTTTCCTAAACGTTCCTATTATTGAAAAAATTAATAAATATTAGTAAAAGAAGGAGCTAATAAGCTTCTATGCAAACTATTCGATTATTGGAACTATCTTGTCTCCTGACATTTTTAGCTAAGGGAATTTTTCTACAATTATTTCGATTATTAAAACAATAAAACTTCAGTAAAAAAAAAATATAAATTATTCCTCTTTTATATATTTTGTTATCTTTTCTATATTAAATTTTATACAATAAATTAATTTATTATATTTCATTAGTCATAAAATGTTACATAAAAACTGTATTATTAAATAATGATAAAAAATATAATAATTTTTATATTAAAATTAAAAAATTATATTTTTTTTAAATTAAAGAAATTAATAAATAATAAAGACTTACAAGTACATCCGTATTCTCGAAATAATTTCGCCAATATGGTCGAATTTTTCGAGCTCCACCAATATCCCAAACATTTAATTTAAAACCTTCGCTCTGAACACTTTTTATATTAAAACCTTGTGTTGGAGTTACCTTAAAAAATCAATTTATTGATACAATACATTTGTCATATTATATATTTTACAAATATACTATATATCAATTTTTATTACACTGTCTATAAATTAATTAATTTAAATTAATTAATTTTGGAAATTAAAAAGAAATTAGTTTACTTGGGTAATATCTTCGCTTGCCAAAGATTTTAAAATAGTCGTCTTTCCAGCATTGTCCAGACCCAGTAGTAATAATCGTAGCTCTTTATCAGGATTCGATCGTAATTTCCGTAAAATGGCAAGCAGACCCTAACATTTTATCAATGATTATGGTTTGCAATGAATTTGTATTGTGAAAAAATTGAAATAGTTTTGCAATTTAAATGCAAATACTTTATTTTTCAATATATCAATAATTAGATTATCTAGTAAATTAATGAATAAAGAAGAAAAAATTTTCTTCATTATAATTATTTTTAAAAAATTATTAATTACTACTATTTACTATTAACTATTTACTATTTACTATTTACTATTTACTATTTACTATTAACTACTATTTACTATTAATCTATTATATTACAAATTACAATTACACTTATTATAAATATAATAATTATATTATTACAATAATATTACAATTAATAATAATTAATAAGGTTATTATATAATTATTTATTATATTATTACAATAAAATGTAATTTTAGTAAAAATTTAGAAGTTTTAATTTGAAATATTTCAGAAACTAAATAACTTTGTTTTTTTTATCAAATTATTCAAGTTTATAATTTATATTATATTTTGTTTATAATTTATTTTATTTTGTTATTGCAGTTATTAATAGAAATTAATGACTTTGCAAAAACTTGCAATTACATCGTGTATATGTCAATAATTTGTAATTGATTACAATATTGTATACGAAAAGTTAAATAGCTATAGAAATATTTTGAATTTCGTTCGCAAACAGAATATACAATTTTAAGAAGATAATTCCCTTCTCCTAGTCGAATGTATACAAGTTATGACGACGAGGATATAGTCAGCCCGCATTCGCAACGTCATCTCGAGTGTATATATACGGAGAGAGGAACGTAGTGCACAGAAAGTGAATTTTTGTATATAATAAAAACTGATTAAAAACTATTTAATGAGATGTTTTACAATTCTTAATTTTTTATGTAGAACTTGTTAATAGAAACTTAAAGCGCGTAATATAAACTTAATATACTGCAATAAAATTTTCGCAGGTTATGTTTCGATTACTTCATGCATTTAAAAGTGTATCAGGTGATGGCGAGGAAAAAAAAGAGTGCATAATATTGTGCATTTGCATTTAATTCACGTGATTTTTACCATCTTCTTGATGATATATATTTCAGGTTCTAAGACGAAGATGCGTTAACGATGTACTGCGTTATTTCGGCGATTTCCATTACGTTATATGAAAATGTTGTGTTGGTTTCCTGGTATCCAAGGAAAATGGTGACATCTGCATATGACTGATGTTATGAGCTGATCAGCGCACTGATACCGTTAGATGAGAAACTACAGTTCGGTTACCACGTGCGCTGATATCTTTTCGTATTGCTTCTGTGAACGACAGTAGATAAATAAATACATTTCTGTTTTATCTACATATTTTATTTAAATAATTTAATTTTTTTTTCTATAAAAAATATCTTCATTTTTTAAATCATGCCTCAATAATGAGATCACTTATTATTGAAATATCAAATATAATTTAGATTATGAATCATTTAAATTTAACAGAATAATTATGGAATTCTCGTAATGATAAAAAAAAAACTGTTAATAAAGTATTTATAATAATGAAATAATGGCGTTAAATTACTCTTATAGTTATATTACTCTATTGTATTTTTATTATTTACAGAGACATGCCGGTATATTATACTGGTTTAAATGCCAGTCCACTCTTTTCCAATCAGGATGGGATTATCACATCAATATCGCATTTGACTCAGATTCCATTTCCTGAAATCACAGACATTGAGATTGGTTGGAATTATTTTCTTCTGTGGCAAAACACGAAATTATATATCACTGGTAAAATTAGTGAAGAAGATGAAAAAAACAGGCCACGTTTAATGCAAATTCCAGAAGAGTCATCAGGAAGGCAATAGACAAAATACGATATTTTTTTCTTTATTAAAAATTTTATTTTACTTTTTACCTTATTAAAATATGACTTTTAGTTGTAAATTGGCTATTCCTGGTAGGGATAGTGTAGTTATTTTGTCCACACGCAATGAAATCTGGAAATATAAAATATATGATGATACTTGGCAAAAAGTAACACCTTTTATTCCTAACAATGACAACATACAAGTTGAATACGTTATTAAACTATCACAAGCAGGGTGTACAGTAATTTTAACCAATTTAGGTGTGCAATAAAAAATTCTCAGCTTAAGCATTACACTGTTATTAAATATAATTTTACAAAAAATATTTTATTTTCTAAGGACGCGTATTTAATGCTCCACTTTTGGTTGAGATACCAAAGAGAATCAAATTTGTTGATCTTGCCTGTGGTTTTGATCATACTATTTTACTAGCAGAGAATGGCGATGTATACTCAATGGGGATGGGAATGTATGTAATATTAGAGAAACACGAAATTATTCTTAGTAAATTTTTATGTCGTATAATTATTATAATTTACATGATAGACGTGGCCAATTAGGGCACAACGAATTAGAAAATTGTGATAATCCAAAGCTTATTGAAGCTCTAGCAGGTCTCAAAGTAGTACAAATATCAGCAGGTGGTTGGCATACCGCCGTAGTCACAGACCAAGTCAGTACATAAAAATTAGTAAATTATATCTATCATTATATGATTTGTAAACGAAACTTAACATAACAGGGTGATCTTTATACTTGGGGATGGAATTCAAATGGAGAATTAGGAAATGAAAATAAAGATAAAAAAGTTTACGCCGTTCCAACTTTAGTAGATTTTAAAAATGACAGAGAAGAGAATATAGAAATCAATGTTAAAAAAGTCGAGTGTGGAAATTCATTTACTATATGCTTAACAGGTAAAATGAATCTTCTTTTCATAGATTCAGTAGTCTTAATAAAAAAATAAACATTATATTTTATAGAAGAAAAATAATCTTCGTTTTTTCAGATGATGGCTTTTTTTGGGGCTGCGGCACTAATAAGTACGGTCAACTAGGAAAACTTCAACGAAATTTGGAAAATCCATATAATTTTGTCAAATTGGACATTTATTTTTCACTAAATTCTGAAACAGTGAAAAAATTCAAGTGTCATGAATGGGGCACGGCGATAATCACAGAATAACATTGTACTTTGAATTGTTAGACGAAATAATATATTCTTCAATCTTATATTCATATTTATTATATTACATACTCCTTGTATGCATTTCGAAGATCTGTATCGCTTCGTTCGCTTCTATCAATGGTAGAATAAATCGACAATTATTAGCTAATATTTCTTCTTCATTTAATGAAGGCGGTGGTGTTGGAGGATTCTTAAAATCTTCGATCATTTGATTTTTTCTCATGTCATCAGTTATTTTATTTTCTGAAAACAAAAAAATTATTAATTTTCAATTATCACTGTGGACAAATCATTACATGATAAAATAAAAAATAAATACATTCTTATAATTATAATAAAGTATAAAATAGACAATATAGGTACGATTATATAAACATTATATAAACATTAATAGAGATAAATATAGTACTGCATTATATTGAATACATGTATGAATAATTAAATCTATAATTATTTTATTATACTATTTCTATTTTAATTTTGTACCATTGTTAATTATTGATTCATGAGCAACCTCTTCTAATCGTTCACGAAGCTGTACGTCAAATGATTTTCCAGAAAGCGCAAGTTTAATTTGACGTTGTATTTGATAAGCATGGGGCATAAGAAACATTTGCATCTGTATTGGTTTTACAAAAGCTGCATATATAAGGGCATATCGTAATTCATTAGCATACCTGTTTAAAAAAATAAGATGCGACGATAACTCTTATATTATGCATATTATTTTTCTTCGAAATGTTAAAAAATATTCAAAATAATATATCGTATGTTTTTATACGTACATGTTGTATGTCGCTTCAACAATTACATCCAGAATGTCGCTTGGATTCATTAAATTAGAAGATTGAACTGTGTTTTCATTTGTGATTGTATCTGTTCGCGAATTCTCTGTAGTTAATATAGTCTTGAAGTTTTTCGGCGATTCCTCTTCCAGATTGTTTGTAACACTGAAATAAGAATCTTTATTTGATGTAGTTTTAAAAAACCATACGCATAATAAAATAATGTAATGTTGTGTGACTCACAATAATAATAAATTATGCTTTCTTCGATTTACCTATTTCCATTATTATGATTTTTCAAGTCTTTTCCAACAAAAATAAGTTTGTTTTCTTGGAAAGCATATTCATCTTCTGCCATTAATTCCTTTTCTGATGATTTATTTGTACTTAAATATTCCGTTTTGTCGGTAGACCAATCAGAAGTAGAACTTTGTGCCATAATTTCAGAATATGCATCCATGAGTAACTCCCAATGCGGCAATGGATCGCCATCAGATAATTTTTTAGCAACATAGAGAAATAATATTCTCATTTCTTTAAAAAAATTTTCGCGAAGTAGTTGTTTATCTGTAAAAATATTCTGTATCTCTAAAAGATATAATTTCACTAATTATTATTATGCCATTGTATCGAAATTCTGTTATTTAATTATATAGGTTCAAATACACTAAAATCTTCATTTTAATTTATGTTTATGTAAAAATATTATATCTCTTTCTAAATATTCTCTCTGTAAAAAATATTTTATTTGATATGTATGAATTGATAAAATCACCTCGAATTAATTTCATTTCGCCAGCCAACCAACTAATTAATATACTTCTATAATGATCATCTAGGCAATTTTTGTAACGTAAAACTTGAAGAGCTACTATATCCAAAAACCAGAAAGCAGCTTTGTTAATCTCGTAATTTTTAACTCCTAAAAGATCGCCTAGCAATCTGTACAGATTAAATATTCAATATCTCACAATTTCAGATTTTATAAAATTTAAATAATTTTTGTATCTAAAATTTTACCGACTCGATAACACATCGAGGTTCATCCGTTTCAAGCTTCACTGTCTTCTTAACGAGACTATTAAAAGTGCTCGGAAGAGTCGGCATATATATAATTTTTTCGAATATCTGTATTTTTTCAATAAATATCGAATGGAAAAACAAAATTTTTACAAAATTATTATAGTAACATTGTCATTAATAATTAAAATGTTCAATATGTATAAATTAAAAATAATTACAGATCAGTTACATATTAAAATTAGCAATTTAAATTTGTTCATATATTAATTTTAAGAAGTTAATAAGACATTATTTAAATCCATTATTTATTAAAATTGAACATTTGAAGTAATATTAATTATTAAAAGTATTAACCAACCTCATTCTCCTTGTGAACGAATTCATTGTGTTCTCCTTCGAATTCTGAATTATTTTCAGAATCTAATATATCGGACGATTTCATGTATTATGAATTGAAAGCAAAATATTACGCGTCATATAAAGTTATTTGCATCAGATATTCACACTTGTGCGCTCACGCGATATGAATGTAATCGCAAAATCCAACAGAGAATTGCCTGTCGCCGACGATGTGTCGTACATCGGGTGAGAATAAAAAAAATCACATTTGTTTTGTTTTTACTCATTGGTTTTATTAATTTTTTTTCCATATTTTGTTCAATATTTTCAGAAAATAACACTCCAAAGCGAAAAAACCGTATATTCTCACCAATCCCAATGTATGTATAATATATATATATTATACTTTTCATATATAATATATATGTATATATATATAATATATATATAATGTATACTTTTATACTTTTTATATATAATATTATTATGTAGAGTAGCGCACACTTTAGATTGTTATGTATCGATATCTTTTATAATTTTATCGATAAATTACAAATATTGAAAAACATGAAACAGACACAGTCGGCGGGGACGCGCGGACTTCGGCGTGGGACTTTTTCTTACGGAACCGTGAAAAAAGTTTTCGCGACGAAACTACTGCCGTCCGCTGCTTCCGCGTCCGCCTACTCCGGGATAAACAAGCAGGATTAATCAACCGGAAATACGGCAATTTTTTTACAAATTTTAAGAGAACTCGTAAATAAGAGAAAGGAAAGTGATGCGACTTCGATCGGACGTAAAGACGGAAGTCGCCAATCTCCTCTTGTAAAGTGTTTCTTTTATCCGTTGAAGAGTTCTCAAAGGATCGAATTGTAGAAGCAAATGTAAGAGGAAGATACAATGTAGGCTGGCAGGAAGAAGCGGAAGCAGCTAGTCCTCGTCTTTCTCGTCGAACGCTAATAACTATAATATATAATATGTATGCGCGAACATACGCGTGCCCCGGCGCGACTGACTTTTTTTTATTTATATATTTTCACACCGAAGTCAGAAAGGCAATACGCAGTATGAACTTACTTAGTACATTTGTGTTTCTTTTTGTGTCTATGTGTATGTGTACGTGTACGCGTTCTTACGTGTGTGGCTTTTACAACTATTTTTCTCATTTGTCTATTGTTCCGTGATTTCTTCTTCTCTTTCATCTCATTTGGTTCGCCTATTTTCTTTTTATCCCATAATAATACGCTCTCTGACTTTCTCTTTGTTAGATCATTCTACCCCCATTTTACCTCGCATTCCCCGTTTTCTTTCATTTTTGGTAGTTTTATTACGTCTTCCCCCCCCTCCCCCTCCCCTTTACAAAGAGTGAAATTTTCTAGTATATTCCTTAGTGGATGGTGATAGTTGTAATATATGGTATGGTTGGAAAGTATGGATCATTTTGGTTTGGT
>Ga0157364_1000643_pt1 | contig 25459 bp, 16 predicted proteins | sample AttsexASBM2_FD_111476 | JGI IMG/M metagenome (GOLD analysis project Ga0157364, IMG submission 111476) | Fungus gardens microbial communities from leaf cutter ant in Ribeirão Preto, State of São Paulo, Brazil - Atta sexdens ASBM2 | ecosystem: Host-associated > Fungi > Mycelium > Unclassified ... | reverse complement strand
CGACGGTTATCTCATAGAAATTTCATGCATTTTTTTAAGCGGTTATTGAACAGTTAAATAATAGATAGTATTAATATCTCGTTTCGTAGACCGGAATAGACCGTGGCGCTTTTTCTTTGCTAGATTCTTTTGTTTGGTGCAAAAATGTGTTTAATAAACATATTTTTATTAAAAATTGAAGACGCTAAAACTGAATAATTATATAATTTCACTTTATATGTAATCAATTGTTTCATAGTACTTTTGTACATCAAAAGAAAATCAGCAACAAATACAATTATTTTTCCGGACAATTATAGAATATTTTGTTAAAAACATATGTTTTCCATAGCGACAGAAGTAAATACAAATAATCATTGATATTATCATTAAATATTTTTGCATATAGTGTCTATAGTAAAATAATTACATCACAATTGATTTCAGCTTTCAATATATAACATAACATAGCTTTAAGCTTTTTGACGCTTCTCTGCCGTCAGCATAATAGAATTAACAGAAGTACCGCCCGAGGGCTGACCTGTTTAGTTTGAATTACGTATTTGCACGCTCGTATTTGTGCGTTGTGTAAATGCGAAACTCGACAGCATCGTGATCTAGTAAAGGCAACCACAACTGCTTCCAGACCGGATGAAAATACAGTTGAAACTTTGCATCTGGGGTTCCCGAGAAAATGTGTAAATGTTACGAAGCGAGATTCCGCCGCTAATGAATTAGGAATGAATCGTGTAACATAGCTAGATCCACTGTTTATGTTCTTCGATACGACATCATTTCAGCTGTAACAGAAATGTCATCTAAGTCGAAAATTTTTTTAATATATTTTTTTGATTATACATTCAAATAGATGTATAGATATTAAAAATCTTCAAACAGAGTAAAGTAATCTCACATGCATATCAATCGTATGATTCTTTTACAATTGTGCGCTATCAAATGAGGGTAAATGCTGTTACTTGTCGAAACTATAGATATACTTCTAGAGAAACGAAAGATTTTACGTAACACGGATGTTACACCAGGGCTTTTCCGACCTGGAGAGTGTCTTTCTTGATTCTGGAAAAATCGGTTCGCGAGAGAACTGTTCCGCCACTTCTTGTTTGCCTTGCCGAGCGCAACTTCGTGCAACTTTCAAAATTAGATTATGCCCTAGTCAGCACTCGAGGATACTCCGAAATTTTACGCGGTCGAGTGAAACCAGTTCAATTGCAATTCTACGTAGGAACGACTTGTCCTAACTAGACAGCCTTCAACTTTTAACTGTTTCCCTAATATCACAGTCGGAAATGATTGCGATACGAAAAGAAGAATCCGACATTGTCGGCTACGATGAAAGATCGGGATGAAGATACGATCGTTTAAAGAATTCAAGAAAGAGCTCCTACAAAATTTTCCCAAAATTTTCAGAGAAAAATCCGGAGAATGGAAACGAATTCCTTTTTATCCGCGAGGTAATGTCGACCCTTCACGTGCACGGTGCAGTTTCCGGCACAGTGAGACGTACAACGCGGGCAATCCAAGTTCTCGGGAAGTCGCAAACGACACACTGTACGGTGCGGCAAACTTCCGGAATATAAAATAAACGCGCGGCATAGCGTCATAAGAGGGAATCGGTGCACAATCGAGAGAGATATTCGGAGAAAATTACAAACGTTAAAGTCTGTGATATTTTAGATAAGCTTTGCTAGAATTTAAAAATAAAAAAAAACAATGCGTGTATGTAGCTGAATAATTATAATATAATTAAATTATAAAAAAACTAATAATAATAATAAATTAATATGTAAGTATAAATAACATCAAAAATATATATAAGATATTATCCACAATAATAGTTATACACATTTTTAAGTTTTAACTACTGCTAGTTTGACTATCAGAGTATTGTATATTCGACAAAGTTCGCATTTGTGATAATTTCAGTTATTCAATTAATTAGAGCCAATGAAATCGTATTTACCATATCGTATTTACACAGTCACGATATATTTTCATAATGTGATTATCTTTGCATACAATTGATGCATGAAAGAAAGCTATTGAAAAAAATTATATTAAACTGAACCATTTATTTTATTAGCGTGTAATTTCCTTTACTATTTTATATACGAACTCTATACCAAAACGTGTTCGTGAATATACAATTCGTCGCTATCTCGGTCTCTCCTTCAATTCACCCACTATACGTCAATCTATAAAGGGAAACATAAAAAGTGACATAGATCGGCGCGCGGAAACTGAAATGCAGAGCACCGTTCCCGACGGAACACCAAAAAGGTGATCGTGCCAGACTTCGCGTTGAAAGGACATCACACAAACGAGTTTAGGGTTCCCTTGCTGACCTCGCCTTTCCCTTTATCCCTCCCTCCCCTCCCTCCCCCTCTCTCTCTCTCTCTCTCTCTGTCCCTTAACATCGACATCGCGATGGCACGGCGCGATACAGCGTGATAAAAACACAACTGTGAAAACTGACGGGAACACCCGGCATGGGAGTAGTCAAGGTAACGGTGGTTTATTTCGTGCTACGAGTAAATTACGGACGCAAAGCGAAACGGAGAAGCAGTCGGGGGAGGGTTAAACAGAAACGCGTAGCGAAGAAAAAAGCAACGAGTGCAAAAAGCGTGTTTTCGAAGGAAAGATAGGTAAAGCGTTTCCACTGCACCTCCCCCCTTTACTCCTCTTCTCGAAGCTGCCGCGCGTCATCACGATGCACCACGTGTATGCATCGCACACGCCTCCGCGTTTGTCGACAATACCGCTGCGAATGTTGTTAATTGCAACGTGCTGGCAGAGCAAGCTTTCTCACACACGCTCTCGTCACGGCTACGAAAGTTTGTCGACGCGGCAGTTTAACGTTTTTGCGGCGAGCGAAACAAGCGAGATATTTCAATACGCATTTTCCGCATCCCGACGGATACGCGGTTTTTTTTCCAGTTAATCCTTAAAGAGCGACGTATTCACATTTTCTAAATTGTCATACAAATTGCAACGTAAAATTGTAACGAGAACATAACGGACTTTGTCTGGTAAATAAATAAATTTTAGTACGTCGGAAAAAAATAATCGACAAAATTGAGACTATTATATTAAAGACAAAATCTATGATTTTTCTTTTTATTTTGTTATTATGTATTCTTAATTTAACGTTGTGCTATGTTCACAAATTTGTGCTGGCAAAAAAGTTGTTAAAGAAAAAATAATTAGATTAGCCACATGCGGTTCATGCAAAGAAAAACGCGCCGGCACACTGCGGAAAAATAAGTGCGCGATATTTTAAAGGGCCTCGTTTAGTATTCCGAGTGTGAAGAACAGCAGCTGTGATGAATCTCAATGTTTCAATGTCCAATTCCGCGAACCGTTTCTATTATATCTCGACAATTTCGCTTAGAATTTATGAAAATACGAGGGCTTCAAGGCCTCGTTAAAGCTTTAATATTAAACCGTCTCGCATAAATCGTCCGATTCGAAAACCTTCAAGTTCCATGAAAAATCTTATTCGAGAAAAACGCGCGAATATGGAACACACCTTCGTGCGAGAAACCGCTAATATCGTTAATGACGTGCTTAAACACGCCGTTTTTCCGGAAAATCTTTTTACGACTCAGCCGTAATCTGCCGCTTATTCTTGCAAATCCGGGCCGAGAGATGTTCATCAAGCTTGCGATCCCGCTTGGCCGAGTTTAAAGTGCAGCAACGGCAGTGCAACGAGTGCATTATGACCGGTCGATTACATCCATGTGCAAGACATGTTTTCTTTTCAGCGCGTACTTCTCTCGTAGCTATATGCAAGATATACTGAGGATGTTTTGTCGAGCTTGGGAGAAGTGTCTCTTCAAACTTGATGATCTTTCCCCAGCAAAAATTTCATAGACGCTTTCCATATCCTTCCAAGTTTCGAAAAATATTTTGATAAACTTTAAACTAAAGTTTCACTAAAATTAATTAAAAAGTAGAATTAATTGGTAAGTATATTTGTTTTTTTTTTTATTCGATTTAATCTATATATCAGTGTCGTAATTTTTAATAGTCGATTATTTCATAATTTTATCTCAATTTTTAAATTTACGCAAAAATAAAATCGTTTTGAAATTGATCAAAGTATGTCCCCAAAAGCGGAATACGAGCTTTATACAGCACACCGTGTGTGCGCTTCGCGTTGCATTTCATCATTCTGCGTTTCGCATTTCTTGCTTGAAAGAACAGTCAAGGCGCGGACGGTTTATTTTGCACGAGGATGGAATTGCAAGGATGCAACGGTGCAGAATACGAGAGCAGAAAAAAAGCGGCATGGATAACAAGAAGTTTACTTCAACGGAAAACGCGCGCCTTTAACGCCTATCCGTCTAGTTTTAGCATATACCGCAGCTGTTAATTGGCAATGTAAACAGGCGCAAACTTTTCGGCGTTCGTCGCGGCGTCCTTTGATTACGACGTAATTAATGTCAGTGTCGTGGATGGTGGGATTGTCAGAAGTTTCGGCGCGTTTCACTTCGACGGTTGCGAACGTTGTCTGAAAGTAGATTAATGATCAAATATGATGCGGGTTACTAGAAAATTTGATATCGCTAACTATAGTTTATTATTTCTTTTCTAATAAAAATTTTTATTACGTAAATATTGTTTCATTCACAAATAGATTTTCACCACAATTATTCCTAATAATAATTATAATTCTATTTACGTTTTCCTTGATTTTAAATTAGAAATTTATCAAACTCCATTAAAGATTAAATACGACAGATATAATATATGTTATATAAAATATACTTATATAAAATTATGCTTATAATTATAAACATAATAAATGTTCTATTAAAAATAGATATATAATATATTAAAATATTTATTTGATATGTATGAAAATCTTTCTCCCTCTTTTTCCCTCTCTTCAAAATTAATTAAATCCTCAAGCAATATATTATAGATGGATGTAATCCATCCGTGAATATTACATCATAACAGCATCGCTGTTTACCCAATGATATTATTACAAAAGCAACCAGACCTGAAGCCAACAAGACCTGAAATCTTCCATGATCTCCTTTCTTTCCAAGAGTATGGAAATAAGACAATATCATTCGACCTTGTAAAAAGTTAACGCCAACGCGCGTAAAACATGTTCACGACAGGACCGATGTAAAGATGTCGAGCCACTTGGCGGTTCCTCTCGCTTTATATTCCTTGCGGTTCTTGCCAAGGAAGGATGAATGATGCTCACGACAGTTTATTTCGCGCCATGGTCGTGCATTAGCAGTCAACTGGAAAACGCGAACGAAAAACGCGGGCACAGGGAGCGAAACGCGGAAAAGAGCGTTTTCAAGAACGAGCCAAGAGCTGTCTCGTTTTCAGGCCGTTGCACAAGGAACGCCAACCACCGCCAATGAACGTGTCGTTAATTGCTACCGCGGAAGGCACCGCAAACTTTTCGACGCGCAGCGCACCGCGCGCTAAAACGGACTTTCGTCGTTGAGAAACTTGGCGGTCGTAATTAATGTCGCCTTTCCGCGGCTGCGAGGAAACGCAGAGCGAGAGTGAGGACAAGGACGCGGACGAGCTGCAACGACGACGACGACGAGGGCTGTTCCAGAGAAGTTTCAATACACAAGTTGCCGGCGATCCCCGAGTACGGCGCGAGGACGTCGTAGATATAAACCTCGTGAAACAAGAAGTTCCCGGAGGCGCGAGGGCATACGTAAATGGGAAACAATGCGGAGTCGGGCATTACTTCTGCTCGTGAACCGCTCGCTAACAATGCTCGGCAGTCTCTTTCTCGCGCTACCTTTTTGCAACTGAGAATGAAATATAGAACGGTCGGCCACACTCTCTCGAGAACTTAACGCCACCCGCGTGAACTATGGAAACGGTACGTTCTAATTTTAAATTAATTTTAAATGGATTTTTTATGTATAGTGACACATTTCCGTTACTAATCAGTTAACTTACTTACGATAGAGACGTGATTTATAATAATAATAATGAATAACAATCTATGGCTAATTTCTTTTACAAGATTCATCTCTTCGTGTGTGTGTGTGTGTGTGTGTGTGCGTGTGTGTGTGCGTGTGCGTGTGTGCGTGTGTGTATATATATATACAAATCTTGAAGTTGACATTTTATTTTTAAATTTTCGATGTAATCGATAGAATTATATATTTCTTCTTCAAAGAGTATTGAAGTTCCTGATAGCTTTGAGAAAAAGTTCCGTAGTTCCGAAAGTTATATATATGAATGTAAGAGAAACTTTAAGTAATTTTGCAGCAAACCTTTTTCATATATACAAAAATATTACCACAGCTACAAAAATTCAGCACTAGTCTGCGAAAAGGTAGGTCACCATTCCAGGCTTAACAATGCATGTACTGCAGTCTCGAGAGATGTAATACCTAAGTAGTTATGCGAGAGTGAATCCCTGAATAAATAGTCAACTGTATAGAAAAAAAAGGGATTACTATAGTTATTCTTCATAATCTTTCATAACCTTTTAAACTGTATTATTTTAATATTCATTTAATTCAATTAATCTCTATCTGAGAGATTTTACTGTACAATTTTACGTCAAAATATTGATTGCATTCATACGTGATTGCACAAAACAAATATATGAACTCGTTATTACAATTCAATGAATATGTTTTATAAAAATTAAAGAGGTCGCTTTTAACGCGTCAAAGAATACCCGATAATCCCGCTTAATCGCGCCGGAAATTTTAATGAATTAAATAATGATTTGTATCGCATGCAATTAGCTGACGGCGATGTCGCATCGCGAACGGTATTCAACTGACTTTTAATGGACGCATGGAAACTCGATGCGAATAAAGTCAACGAACGAGTAATTTCCGGGCGCGGCGGCGCTAGTATCCGTTGAAAAGCTGGATTTCTGTATTATGCCGGGAATCGAACGGAGCTATCGTCGTAACAATCGGCATCAATCACGGACATGAAGTGGATTATATCAACGTGGCTTATCCGTTCAGCGCAAAATATCGTCAGATGAGATCTACCTGCCGGCCTTTACGTATAGGGAATATCGAAACAAATTACACGTTTGCCATATAAAATGCACAACTTTGCGTCATCACGTAACGCATCCGTATTCATCAGTATATAACACGCAACGTTAAATTAGACGACGGCAACGACGGCAACGAAGAAGATGAGAATGAAGATGAGGACGACGAGGAGGACGAGGACAAGAATGACTACGACGACGGATGAATGGAATTTACGAGGGAAAAAAAGTGGTTTAATTGTCGACGAGATACCGGCGCCTTGTTAAGAGTAATGTCACTAATATTTTCTTCCACGCGGAGCAAACGATGAAGTCGTTACGTTGGAACGAAGCCAGACTCTAATTCGCACCGACTCACGAAGGAGAAACTTCACGATGGTTCGGGTAGATCGAAGCAGAACATTGTTGTGCAGAAAACGAAAATGTGCGTGGTCGTACAGCATGATTGCACCGCCGAAAACACGCGGAAAATTTGGTCAGGCTTCCGTAAACATTGCGCGTGACCATCGATTCAGAGACTCCTATCGAGCTCCTATTTAAAGCTCCTATTCCCTCTCGAGTGTGGAAAGAGAGCTTTCATTCGTGCACATTATTCTTTAATGCAAAGCTACCGGGGCTATTTTCCGAAGCCTCATGGAAACGGCTTTCACGGAAAAACAACATCGGATCACAGCGTCTCGACGCCGGCGAATCGCATCCCCATATGCTAAAACACCCATGGAATTTATATCTTACCGCGGGCAGTAGATTAGCGACACGATGGTAGATGTATGCGTTTTCCATGGCATCGGTCGAAAGAGGGAAAACTTTTAATTAAATAAACGTAGCGGAGTAGAAAGTATCCCTCCCTTTCTCCTCCCCCCAGGCCAGATTCGGAACACCGTCTGTTTGTTCCATGGCGTTAAGATTATCTATATGCAGACACCTAGTCAACGAAGAGCCGTTCAACAAAATTACTTCGGGCTCAAAATTTTCCGAGAAATTGGAAACATACGACTATCCTTCGCTCCTAGTCGCTCGCAGCCGTTAACGAAAGCTTCCGAAAGTTTTAACTAAATTCAACTCGGGCGTAAGAAAAGTATAAAAAGTTATGCGAAAGTATTCGCGCGTCCTGACTAATCCATGCAAGAACATCAACGTGTACAAAAAAAAGAGTTACACTTATTGTTATATTATTCAATCTCAATCATATGCTGATTTGAATATTCTTAAAAAAAATGATTTCGACTTAAATTATTGGAACTAATCCGTCGAATAAATTAAAAAACTATAATCTTAAGCTATATCTAAATGTGGATTTTATCTAAATGTGAAATACATTTGAGATAAAATTGAGATAAACGTTCTTTTTTTTGCATAAATTAAATAAATATGTTTAATAAAATGATAATTAAAATATATTTTTTGGCAAATTATGATCTCAGAGATAAAAACAAAACCTTATTCAATTAATAGTAAGACTTTAACGGTTTAACTCAAAATTTAATTAAAATATACAATGTTGAAAATCCTATCATTTTGGAAAGGATGGCGTTCCATTAAATTTCTGACGAAGAGGATTAATCTCTGAATACGCTCCCAAAGTTTAATGCAAACGTCAGAGAATAATCTGTGTGTAATATATAATAAGAGCACGTGCCGTGTGATATGCATGACGCGTACGCGTTGATATCTTATCGTGTAACAGACTCCTTCACAAAGAGTATTTAAATCCACCATGTTACAAAAGAATATCGCACAAGGACGTCGAGACTTGTAATAACCGTGATAATAAATGGAGCTCAATAATAAACGACATTATCGCAATCTTGTTGCGATATATCAGTGTTTGTAATTTGATAGACAAAAATATTGATGTATTCGTGAATGAATGAGAAATCGCACTTTTAAAATTGATAGATATATCAATGATAGATGTTATTCCGAAGAGAGTCTATCATAAAATATCGATTCTTAAAAAACAATAAAAATTACTTTATACGTGATTAGTATATTCCTACAGTTATATGTATCTACATTATATTATTTCTCCTGTGGTACTAAATTTGTAAAAAATAATAAAACAAAAATGCGAATGTTTGCAAAGTGTTGAAGAATAAAATAAAAGATTGCTTTATTGTAACTTTCAGCTTTCTTGTAACTAAAAAAAAAAGCTAATTTGTAACAACGCCGTAATATATTTCCTATAGCATCGTTATTTAAAAGCATTGAAAGATGAAGTAATGTGTTTCTTTCTTATTGAGAGAGGAATAACAATTCAATACAAACAATTAGTAAAACAATATACATTATACATATTGAGTTTAATTGTTTGAGTTTAAATGCCGCATTTTACGGAAGCCAAGCCCTCATATAAAGCGATTTTTCGCGCTTTCGCATTCTATAGGTCACATGATGTAAAAACAGAAGCATTACCGGGACGATGCATGGGCCATCGCGAACGAGACTGCTAGCGACATACAGTAGGCGAGCGCGAATGGAAAAAGGTCTTTTCAAGAGGTATAGAAGCGGGCGTGCCCTCGGGGAATCGTGCCAAAATTGTTAACGGCCAGGGGACAGCCGTGTTATAGGTGGCATGTGCTCGCAATCGGTCGTCCGGCAAGCGAGAGAGAGGTGGAGACAGGTGGTCGGCGGCCCTGAGATACCGGTCGCGGAGAACTGAGGCCGCTTTATTGAACTCACACCCGATAGATACGCTGTCCAGTCGAGGCATGTGCGAATCTATCGGGACTAAGCATGCCAAGTATCGACGTTCCGTTACTACATCGATGATGCTAAAAGTCGACATGCTCCGACGTGGATTGACGAGAATTTTACAAGCGATCGTTAGACGAACTGTAAATGGAGCTTTTAACGAAGAAGAGAAAATCTGTAATATTCTTCTCTAAGCCGATGGTAAACTGACGTGAATGGTAAATATTAATATTTTCCAATTAATTATTCATACATTATACTAAATATTAATTCAAAATATCGATATATATATATATATATATATATTATCTGTCGTCTTTTCTCCAGATCTTTCTCTTTTTTTAAAGCGGCTATGTTCGCGAAGAAAGAATAATTTTGTTAAATATATAAAAATTTAAGTAGATACAGATCTGAAAATAATTTTGTTGGGTCAAAATAATTACATAAGAAACTCGAGCACAGGGGCAATGTTGCAAAAAATTGTTGACATTCTAGCAACCAGTTTGAGCGTCCTACATAATTATTTTTACAGTTCAACAAAATTATTTGGAGATCTATGTCTAGCTACATTTTTAAATACTTCAACAGAACCGTTCTTTCTGTCGAGGGAATTTTCTGAAGATTGACTCCTCCTGTGTTACCATGCATTAATTTTGATCTACAAAAAAAAAGAAGATGCAGTCAGTTTTAAGCGGTAAGAACTTGATCAATCATAGTCAAATATAAAGAGAATATAAAAATCGATTATGATTGATATTATAACAAACAATTAAATGTAAAATTATTTGGTGACCATTCTGATCAATTTTAATCTAACCTACGCACATTTTTGTATGCATCGGAAATTGTAACCGAAATGTTATAGCTTCTATTATAATTTTGACAATTTTGATATGGCAATCCCAAAGGTAGGTATAAGATATCATGCAACGTTTCCGTCCCTAAATCCATCGTCTCTCGTAACTCCTCGCCGTTCCTCTTATTGTATGTTCTAACGAACGAGAAGGACCGGACATAGCGGGTTCTTTTTTCACGATTCTCGCGGTGTTATGCGCGGAGGAAAAAGAATCGAGCGGAACGAAACGAAAGACGGAATAATAACACTGCGGGACATCTGCGGTCGGGCAGAGATCGAAATACGAGATGAAGGCTTTCGTCGTTGTCGCGCGGATACAAAGCGCGGATACAAAGCGTGGCACGCCGTGACACACGCGGCGACATAGATCAGACGAGACACCCGATAGATTCGTTCGCACGGCTAAACAAACATCTTTTCGGAGGCGGCGCACGAGCCTGCTCAATATAAGGTGGTACGAAGAAACATACCGACGAGAGTGAACTAGTCGATACTTTTTTCTCGAAGTAAGTAATATTTCGCGCTGGCGAGATACACTTCGACGAGCGTATTTCACGCTCGAAAGTACCGAATTATTTACAGTATTGATAATATTGCGAGATCGATTTTAAATCTTAACTTGCACATACGGGCTTTCCTCTTTGCTATTTACGATCGCGGCACGTGAGACAATCGAGAGCTCTTCTTAAAATAAACTCAACAATACTAGCAGCTGTCAAAAATTCGGTTTAGAGATCATAATAACTGATGATTAATTTGTACTTTTTTTTCGTTATTAAATGAAGTTGTGAAATGGATTTCACAGAAAGAGAGAAGGGGGGGGGAGAGAGAGAGAGAGAGAGATGTGTAAAATATTTGCTTTACTGCAATCTGAGAACTATGTAATTTATGTCCAACTTATCGTGTGACTTCATAGTTGGTTGTTATTTTTCTGATTTTTATTTTTTCCTATGTTCTATTTGTTTTTAAAGATTATCTACGTATTTTAATTTCTTATTTTTTAATTTTCTTTTATAATAATTTTTTTAATTTGGTTCAAGATTAATGATGGATGTAATCGATTATTTCAAACGATTAATCAGTTATTTTTTAGTCTTGAGAATGGATAGAAGTGTGATGGATAAGATTATCTGCACTTTGATTGTACTACAGTCGAAAAGCGTAATCGATTTATAATTACATCTATTTAATATAATCTTTTTCTTTAAACAAATAATTGATTTATATCCATCACTAAATAAATAAGTGAAGTCGAAACGTTATCCAATAATTTGAAAAGTTAGTATTTATTTGTTTTCTTTTTTGGATGCTTAAATAAACTCTAATTTGTATCTAATTATTGCTCATGCTTTGACCTTTTTTATATGCTTTTCACAGATGAAAAGAATAAATCTAGCAGGTAAATATCATGCATGAGTTCGATTTTTTATTTTCTAGTTAACTTATAGTTAGACATAACTCTCCTTCGGCAATGCGTTGTCTTTTAAGACGATATTTTATTATAAATTTAAAAAAAAAATAGATAGCAAGGTTCGATATTATTTCCTAAAAAAAACTTGATAGATAATGTTAACATTGTGTGTGCAAAATGTTCCAGTATTTTTTTCGTGATAAGGACGAATAAAAATCATGGCTATTTCTTCAACAAACCATGCGTAAAATTTTGTGTAAATAAAAAATTTTAATTCATTCTCGTATTTTATATATTTTTTATACTAACTTCAATATTATATAATTTACTGTTAAAATATATTTTTCAATGTTTTATTATTTTTTCACTGACATAATAATTGCAAAATCAATATTTATGAAAATATATAAGATGTACATAAATCATAAAATATTCAAAATCGAAGAAGAAATTCTTCGAAATAAAGATTTCACGTTAAATTCGAGAAACGCAAAAGATGTTCATTCTATTATTAGTTGACTGATAAGAAAACTCTGTACTGTATAACCTTTTCTATCGTTAGTTGATTGATAAGAAAACTCTGCTCTGTATAACCTTATATAGCAAATCCTTATGTAGCGAAAAATATCGTACACATCATTGTATACAGACTGTGCCATATAATATTTTTATTTTAGAACCTTTGTACTCTCTCATTTTTTTAAATAAAAGGAATTTAATAATTAATCCTCTGTAAAAGAATAATTTTATTATTTTTTTCGCGAAAAAACTTAACTCCTTTACTCATAAAAATCTTCATTTCTAAGGTCTCAAAAAATTCAACTTTTAGAAACTAACATCATTATATTATTTTTTTTTAAGTACATACCCTCAAGTATTGTAGCACAAAAGGATTTTTTTCATTCATTCATACAAAAGTGAAGTTCGAATTTTAACCAATATTACATTTTTTCAGAACTGTTACATTCAAATTTGTAAAAAAATAAGTAAAATACAATACGGCTCCTATTACAATAAAACCTTTTTGTTAAAGGTTTCACAAATATACAAACACTTTTTCAGATTTATATTTAGTTCAGAACAAGTTCAAAACAATTAAACAAAAAATTGCTATGAATCTCAACGATTCAGATTGTACAGATTATGATCAAAAATTTCACATTCCAGTAGGAAGGATTAATCTGATAACAATTGAAAAATTTTTTTAGCTATGGTTAATCACTAAGCTGATGATTTCAAAGAGACTAATTTTTAAAGTTACCATTAAAAAACCATCAGTTTAGCGTTTAATCGTAGCTAGAAAAACACAATTTCTATATTATCAAGTTGAAATTAAGTCTAAATCACAAGTTAACTAGAAAATTAAAAACTTAAAGTTCCACTAGTCAAGAGTTAAGACCATTAAGAGTTAAGACCGTCATTAATAGAAAACAAGAGATTGAATAAGAAAGTAATAGCTATTTTGCCTGGTCTTAATGTGTTTTTTTTCCTTTTTTTTTATCATCTTCTTCCCTATTTCACATATAACGAACCAATCAAAAAAAGAATCTCCATTATTTTAACTCTTAAGAAAAAACCAGACCATAATCGCATTTTTTGCGAATTATTTAATACAAAAATTATTATTCCATGAAAAATATTTTATTTCAATCGTAAACTATATTCCAATAAAAAATTATAAATTTTAATTAATGTTGACAATTAATCTATGCTGCATCTAGCACTAATTATTCGATTAATTATAACCAATGAATCTTAACCATAGGCAAAATGACAAATTAAAGTTTTTTTTTTTTTTTTTTTCAAAATGACTCGCGTATAACGGTACCTGTAACGGCACTTTAATGTAATAAAAAGTTGATTGGAATCACGGGAACATTAATTAAATATCGATTGCTGGTGCTAATCAGGCGCATCTTTATTAATTTTGAAAGAAATCATTATTCGTGAATACCACCCTAAGCACATAGACGCAACTTCTTCGCAATGCGAGTAAGCAGAAAGATGTAGCAGCGAGGAACCTTTCGGAGATTTTAGACGCGTTTTTTCTCTTCACGGCTTTCCATAGGGGCCTTTGCTTGTTCGCGCGTACGCGGCCGTTCTCTAAAAGGTCAAAGAGACCACGTCCTCATCTTGAAAACATTAATGAGCTGCCTGCTGCTGACGACGTACAGCGTACGTACACACTGCGCGCATCAGGATGCATACGTCTTTCTCGAAAAGGCGCAGCATCGAGGCAGAGCAGACGAGAATCGTGCACAATTATACAGGAAGCTACAAAAATATCTTAAAAAATTTGTTGCAAGTTTTTCAAGAATTCAAAATTACAAGAGAAATCATGTAAACATGCATTCAAATAAACCTCTCCATCATAAAAATAAACTTCAATTTGTCCCAAAATGCAACTCAACAAAAATTCAAAATAAGAGAATAAAGGCGTTTTTTTCGAAACGCCAGAAAATTTAGAGATTATATACGATCGGAATATTGATTGAAATTAGTAGGTGTTATATTAATATCAAATAATAGATATCAAAGAAGAAATAATAATCTAATTCCTTGAGTTGAATAACATTTTATTTGTTAACTTCCATCATGGATGTCGAAATGTAAATCAATCCATTTCTGTGATTGAATTGATCAGTTTCAAAACAAACAACGTCTATATTAACATATTAATACAATAAATTTAATATATTTTTTAGTTAAACTATTTCAACTCCATTATTTTAATTAAGTTAACGACATACTGATTAGGAGCAATGGCGACCTATGAAAATGACTCAAATTGGGTATAATTTGACATTATGTGAATAACATAATATGTTTAACAGTGATCTAACACTTGATCGATATGTTTAATACCTACTCAAATACTCTCTCTCAAACTATCTTCCATTTTATATTTATCTTCAACAAGCTCAAAAATTTCAAGCATATTCTACGATTATTTAGACGAAGGATCATCTACACACCGAGCGACATGTGTTGCGACGTACATGGACTAACAGAGTCTATCGACTATCTATGCAATTTAACCTGCTTCGAAAGTTCCGGCCGATTCGCTGCAAAGCTGTCGGTGGCACGCGAGCGCGGAATTCCCCCGCCGGGAGAGAAACTCGTTTATCAAAATACAGTTTATCCGAGATTACAATGATCCGCCGCGTATGCGCCACCGTTACAGCGGATAGGATTATTTAGAGAAGCCATAAATGCAGCGTTTAAATGGTCCGACGAAGGAAAGCGTGAGATGTAAACGGAAAAATGTTCGTTAAGAAAAATTTCCGCACGAGCAGGACATCCCCAGTAAAACGCTCGGAGGAACTCGACTTTGGACAAGGCGAGAGATAACATTTCCAATGGATCTCGTTGACAACCCGTACACGAAGCTTGTCTCCATTTTTGTTCGGCAAACTTTATGAATGACGTAAGAGCGGAAGTCAAACATTGGGATAGAAAGGAATTGATACCATTAGCGTCATGCTCCTGTATACTGATACGCGAATTGCATATCTAAGAAATTTCAAAGATAAAAATATTGCAGAGGAAAATGTTTCAATGTTTCTAACATTCGATTTCGTCAATCTTTTTCGAATTTTCATTAATAGACGGATATAACTTTATCTAAGAAGTTTTAAAAATCTTATTTATAATTAAAAATAACAATAATAATTTGACAATAATAATTTCTACTAAATATCAATATATAAGACAAAAATTTGTCAACTGAGGGAAATTTAGTAGATTAATGTCGTATATAATTACAATATTCTATATCCGACGGGAAATTTTCTTTATATATATTAAACATTATCTGTAACTTTGCGACATACACCACGTCATGCGATTTATATATATGAAACATATCCGCTACAAAACGCATTCCGAAATACGTTATGATCAATACTTCACATAGTTTTGATGCTTTACAGTCCCTGCAGCGTAATTACGCAGTGATCGCATTATAACGGCCACACGCGGTACACTATCGATTATCGATGCAAGTCGTTAATAAATAAGCGATTTGCGAATTGGAAAACGCACGACCAACCGGCGACAAAACCGTACTTAAATCGGCGAAGCGCAACGGCAGAGCGGCTTGATAAAGCGAAAAAGGAATATGAAGAGAAGAAATGCCTTTCTTTCTCTTTCTCTCTCTCATTCTCTTTCTCTCTTTACTGTGGAATTGTTCTAGATTTATGAGCTCCAGGAGTTCAACCATTCAAATTTTTCAACCGCTCCTTCTTGCCTCGGCCGCGGGCTCTCAACCCGACGAGGCGCAGAAGGAAACCGATATAGAATGGAGGGAAATAACTTCTCTCGTAGAACGGCGCTGCATAACGGTGGTGCATAGATCGGATATTGATGAACTCTAATAACGTCGATATAAAAATTTGTAATGCCCGTCTGGTTCGATCGTTAGCGTAAAAAATTGCGTCGCTATCACAGTAAATCGTTAACGAAAACTTGTATATCGTTCATACACTGCATTTAGATTGCATTGCACTATCTGTTGACGATATGTGGATTTGAAGTCGATTTTTTTCTTGAGTTTGAGATACAAAACAATTATCAATTGCACAAAATAATTAAATGCATAATAACTGTGTCAAAATAAAATTCATTCGAAATTGATTTGATTTCAAATTCATCGACAAATGTGCTGTTAATAATAGACTACATTTATTAAAAACCAATCACAGTCATTCCATTCTTTAGAGAAATAGTTATGATTGGTCAATTTCACAACTACGGATGTTATTAAACTCGATTAAGGATGTCCGTGTAAACATAGTCATATAAAGCTCCAAGCATGATAGTTTATGTACTCTAACTCCATATACGACATCAGATTCCACGCCAGCTCTCTTCGCACTGTGGCGATAGGAAACGCGCGAAATAAAACTATCATTAAAAGTTGCCGAGCTGGACGAAACTTATAATACTGTGGTAAGATATACTTTCGCTAAGAGAACTTCACCAATACATTCGTAACACATAATTCTAACGGTACACCGAAGAAAAAAAAAGATTCATGAATAAAAGATACACGTTGACACAGTCCACGCTTTTCCGAGAAAGTCGCTCGAGAAGCATCTCATCGCGATTATGCGAAGTTCGGTTCTCTGACAAAGATTTTCTCATTTTTCTGTATAATTCTATTAAAAGAATTTTCAAACAATGTAGAACAAAGTTGGAACAATTCAAAATGGCTGTTAAAATTATTTTCAAGAAATAGACAACCAATTTTTCCTTCTCACACATAGTTTAATTTTTTAAGTCTCTATTCTATATTATATTACTAAAGATTACTAAAGTATTATTTGCAATTAGAATACTTACATTAGAAATTTATATACTAAAGATGAAGAATATATAAGCACATATAAATTTTTAAACTTAAAATTCATATTTATATCACATATATATTTATATACTGAATAATTCTTGACTAATGACAGAATCATCTCAATGAAATGAAATATTAACTTCTTTTGCGCCAAGAATTTATTATTGCTTACTAACTTCTGTTGCTTTCTCTTCATATAATAATAAAATTTAATTATATAATGCAAAATGACTTATTATTTTGTTTGACCTTGAAGTAAATTAATTGCTTAGTGTTCAAGGTTTTTAGAAATTTGATCCTAAGATCATAATAAACATCATAATAAACATATTCTCTCTTTCTCTCTCTTTCTCTTTCTTACCTTATTTACCTCTTCTGGCTTGGCATAAAACAGTAATAAAAGTTTTTCTCTCTCCTTGTATCTTATCGACAAGGCTCTTCTTTGTGTCATTCACAAAGTGTCTCCCCACAAAGCTCGAATTACGCAAAGCCAAAAGAGTTGCCCTCTCAAAGACCATGTAGTACACATACTTAACGGATCGCTCCCTGAAAATTAGAATTGAGAACGCACGGTTCCAAACTATCGTACTCTTGAATTTGCGTTCTTGATATTTCCATCGTGATCTATATGCATGCATGTTACCATGCTACTGCGTGTGCAAGTATTATTATTATATATACAAACTCACGTACCGATCTGTATCATGTATCGGGTGGAGTCGCTTGCTCACTGCATCACGATAATAATTATCGTACCGGTTCGGTTGCATTGAGATGCGCTCGAGCTCGGGCACAGCATACTTCGAGGAGGGAGATGAAATGAACAGGGGCATAAAGAGACGGTGAAGAAGAGAGAAAGAGAAAAAGAGAGGACAGAGAGTATAGAGAGAGAGGACGAGTTATAAGAGGGCAAGATGAAGAGAGAGAGAAAGAGAAAGAGAGAAAGCGGTAGTACCGGTCCAACGTGTCCTCGTCGAGTACTTGGAGGCACGTAGGTAGGTAAGCGTTGTCTTACGCCATGCTGATGCTAGTGCCACTGGATACTGAGAGAGTATTCCCGACCCGGCTATTTTCATCCATTTACCGTACGCCAGCGCGTGACAGAAAACCTTGAGTTTTCTTCAACGGAGCTTCGAAGAGCGAAATTAATCGCGCGTCGGTCTTTGCGGAAAATTCTCGATCGCTCGTTCTGAATGGTCTTACTTCAATAAAAGGAAAAAGCGGAATCATTTGATGGGAATTGACCAAGAATAAAGGTACGCGTCTAGATTGCGTTTTCTATATAAAATCGATCACTTTAGCAATGATCATATATCAAAATTAATAAACGATGTTGTGCATTTATATGAACAAGATTTTTAAATATCTATTTATTATTTCTACATTACTTTTTACATAATTTAATTATTTCCATATAATTCCTTTAACGGTTTAATACTTGAATCTTTAATAATGTAACTATTCAATTCTATTTAATAATCATAATTCATAATCGTGTAAATGTTAAACGGTTATCAAAATATAAAAAATATTCAAGACAAGAGTAGTATAATTCAATGCTGCAGTTTTTCAATTTTAAAATGTCTTTTTACATCGCCAAGTACGGTTGAGTGTGGCTTAGGAATGCAGAAATACGACAGCATATACTCGGAGAATATATTAGAATCGTCAAAGCTTTTATTTCAGCTACGTGGCGGATCTAGTCGGAACGATCACGAAAATACCACGTGTCGGATGAAATATCGGTCCTTTTATGTACGAGGGTTTAAGAGCGACATATGCGCGGGGTGCATATGCGTCCCCTATGCGTCGCGACGCCACGCAGGGTGCCACTGGATACGTTAATTCATATAATGGCCCGCTATTTCGCCCCGCATAGAAACCTAATTCAGGTGTAATTTTCCATTTCGCGCGACTGCGTGATATCAACCCTCCCTACTTCGCTACTTTGCTCTTGCGTTAATTAAATTATCGCGAAAACGCCAAAACAAAGGCAAAGAAATTAGTTCCAATATGTGCTCAACACATTCATACGGTTAAGTCGTCTAGTCGTAGAAGCAGATAAGAAAAGTCTCCAGGCCTAATATGCGCTACGATCCGTTGGTGGTTTATCTCGGAACGTAAAGTCGCATCCGAACAAACGAGAATACGATATCCCCTACGGCGTTATCTCGCGACCGGGATTTATTTACACAGACAGACACCCACGCACCTACGTTTATCACCGAGTTAACGTAACTCAGATTCCCATCCACTTTTGTCGAAGAAACGGCAATAGCGGTGGCAACGTCGCGATATCCAATCTCTAATTCGCATCTGACAGTTGCGAGGATTTATGCCCGCGTTTCTCAGACATTCCCCCCCCCCCAATGCACCCCCAGACACACATATTCCAATAGAATTTTGAAAATCTCGTTAAATTAGATTTCATACTTTTTACATTTTGTGCTACTCCAAAATATACAATGTTCATTGTTCATTCAATGCATAACGGAAGCAATCAATACAAATATGAATCAATACAAATATGAATAACGTATCCAAATTAGATATTGGAAAATCGGAGAGTCGGTTGGATTAAATTATTAGCTAACTATGCATAAATCATTTTTCTTTCAAATCAGCGAATATTTTACCGCCGATGATGCCCCGTTTTTACATGAAGGTAATGATTAATCGTTTTTATCGACAGGACTTTTAGCGACGCCGGGATTCACAGCTACAAGGGAATTCTCTCGAGAATCGATGATATGTTAATGAGGCGATAAATATTTATGCCGCGCGAAGGCCAGTCTGTGATTGTTACGGAATTATATATAGAAGAGTGTCATCTGTATTAATAGTTAAGTTGCGGGAGTCGGAAACTCGCGTGGAACAGACAGCTCCTTCATGGTCGGACGAATTTTTGACGATCGTAGAAATGAACAGGGAACTCTCTCGGCGAGGAACTCGGTTGGCATATTAAACGTACCGCCTCCAAGCCGCGCGATAAACTTCGGAAACGCCTGGCGTGCAAGCGTGCGCCGCTGTACAATAATTATAATGTGCAGCTAAGAAACAAGCTCGCGGAAATTAGAAGGGAAATGGGCCGCGGTAATTTGAAAATGCAGTCGTAAACCTCGAATAACTTCGGGCGTTTGAGATGTTACTACTTTGCGCGATGCTGCACAATCTCGGATCTCGGAAATTGTTACGAGCTTTTTCAAAGCCTTGAGGCTTCCATTAATTTGGCGTGTTAATACGGAAAACGTGCACGTAACGAATGTCGTAACAAATACATTACCATACTCGTCGTTCTTAATGCCCACGGCGTTTACTTCACAATCACGTTGAACATCGCGAATTATACATGATACATGCTACAATAGTCCGACGCATCTTCTTGGTACACATGTATCTAAAATATAGTCTACTACACTATTAAATTCATAATGTCAAATTATAATATGCCCAATTTGAATTATTTTTAATCATTTCTATATAGATCGCAATTGCTGCTTCTATTCAATATGTCGTTAATTTAGCCCATTAAAATAGAGACAAAGAAAATGTAGAAATTCAAAAATAATAATATTATTATTTAATTCATAAAATATATCTATTAAATTTGAATCAAATCTAGTTTATTATTTACAAAGTACATACATTAATATGAACGTTGTTTACTTTGAAACCAACCACATAAATGGATCGATTTCCATTTTAACACACATGAAAGTTAAAATTAACAAAATATTATTTTTAATTCAGGGAATTGAGTTACCATTATTCTTTCTTTGACATTTAAAGGTATTTCAAATCAGAATTTTTTTGTTGAATCTATTATAATTCTAGTTGAGCTAATCAAGATTGATACGATCAGAATCTTTTGATTCATTCATTTTTGAAAAAAATTTTCCTCGATGTTTATATTTAAAAACTTAAATGTATCATCTACACAAAGCACAATTAAACGAAAATATTTATCAAAAATTGTATTTATTTACTATAATGTCGGATGCAGAATTTTTAGCTAGAAACAAGGATCACATGGCACAGACATTTGATTGCAAAACCTCGTTAGATTCGCTTGCGAACATTGTTTTTGACAAACGCAAACGTGCAAAGCAATTTTTCGACGCGTCACCGCTACAGAAAAACTAAACGCACGCAAAACCCTGTGCGTCCACGGATTGCGTTTATCATTTTCCATCACTTCTTCGTTCCCCATATAAATACGTATTGCTCTCTCTCTCTCTCTCTCTCTCTGACTCGTGTGCGCAGCGTCGACGTCTTTGACACTACGACGACGAGTATGATGTGCGCCGGTTAAGCCGTTTTAATCCTTCACCAGTATGTTATACAACAGTGGAAACTTCGTCGCCGAGTGTAATAATCTAAATTTGCGAGACACGCAGGTTTCAATCGTAGAACTTGGACGGATCAATTCATTCTGCTCCGTCACCAGAACCATATAGCTAAGAAGCAGAGGGTAAAGAAGAGTGAAAATCATTTATTACATTCTCTTGGGACCGTGTCTCCTAATGCCCGGTTTCACCAACAGATAACTTACTGGTGGATGGGTCTATATATAGAATTTCCTTTTGTGATAGTATTGATTCAACAAGAAAGGCGAATACGTTTACATTGCTGGTGAAAAGACCTAAATCCACAAAATGCGATATAGAACGGTGAATATAAAATTGTGTGGAATAATGCAAAGAACTTATCGAAAACGGATATCGGTATAAGATAATAATTAAAAAATTAATAAATACATGAATGTATTAACGATTAAAAGCAATAATATAAAGAAATTGTTTATTAGTGAAAAATATTATTAGACAACAAATAAAATTAATGAGAGAAACTAGTCAATAAGTTATTGTAACATTTTAAATAATAAGTAATGTTAAGCATAAGAAAGAGAGAAAGGAAAGAGAACGAAACGAGAATCGAGCGAAAAAAGGTAGAAAAAGAACAACAATCTACAATAGCTCCTCTCCGTCATTCTTCGTATCGCTGCCATCGTTTTTTTTCTTTGACTCTGCTCGTGATATCATTTCCAAGCTTGCAACGAGCTGTACACAGCGAATGGAATGAAGAGAGAGAGAGAGAGAGAGAGAGAGAGAGACAGAGAGACAACGTTTATTATTAGGTTGCAGGATGCAGAAAGGATTTTATGGTGCACGGTATGTACGAGGCAGTTGCGCGATTGATCGAATAAACAGAATGCACTGTGCTTCCGATGCGTTAATCCGAGAATCGCTATTTCGAGAAGAAGAAGCAAGTGTAGCGCATTCATAAAAAATGCAATGCGCGCATCATGCGACACGCATTAAATCGCAAACTCGTCCGGATGCAAAGCATGCATCGAGCGAGGATTATGAGGATTAGTATGTTCCACGGTCAACGGGAGTTTATGTATTATGCATCGGAATACGATAGGAGGCGTGATGCAAAAAAACCAGAGAGATAGAGAGATAGAAGCGTCTTCGCAAGATTTTAGTTTACGATATCGGTAATGTTGCATGGAACGCTTTCAAGGTGCGCGTCCCACTAATGCACCTTATGTCACACATTATCAATTAATTTCGTCACCATCGCGCGTCTTCTTGATACCTCGAGCTTAAATCCCGTAAAGTGGTATTAGCAGCGGCGAGCCAAGTGCCGATCTCCTCCGTCCGCTCGTGAATTTCATATCGGGCATTTAACGACCGTTTATTCATCGTCTAATCTTTGCGCGGCTTTTTCACACCCCGCCGCTTTAAAGTCCAACAATGTAAGTACGCATAGTTTTAAACTTCTCGAGAAGGAACTTCGGGACTTTCGTATTCGCATTAACAGGCGCGCGATGCGAATGTCGGCGGGTTTGTGTGCGTATGCTTCTGCGTCGGTATGCATTATTACTACATGACGTAGTTGCTACAATCTCGAAACTTTGAGCATGAAACTTTAAATAGAAATTAAACACGAGAATACTAATGGCACGGAGCAACACATATCTGTGTTAAGATTAGCGCGCACGTACTCCTAATCTGTTTCATCTAGAACGTCTGGATTCATGTAGTATGAGGTCCGATTTGTTGAATGTAATTAATTCGTTTAGTTTCGACACACGTAACTATCAAATGATTAATTTTGTATACACTGTTCAAAATAAAATGTCAAATCTCTTACTCAGTGGATAGTCACAATTATTCAGTGGCATACTTGCTGATCATTAGTGAAGTTCAACTAAAAAAAGAATGTTTGAGCATTATATATAACTAAAATGCTGATTTGCACGTTAATTTTAATCTTCCAATATCATATTCATTGAATTTAAGTACTAAAACGAGCTTAGATTACCTAATAAAGATTAGCTAAGTTAGGGATTTCACATTTAATTTACTGATTACCAATGGCATACTTGGCACTGATATCAGTGATATCACAGATTTAGAGAGTAATATCAAAAAGTAGACTTTCTGAGACACGCAAAAATGTCAAAATTAACATCAGTTTTGTCAATCTGTGAATAACTTGCTCCCAATAGATGGGTGACTTTCGTCTTTTTTAATATTGCTGAGGAGGACTCTAAAGAGAGTTGAAAACGTTCAAATATAATAAAGGAGACATCATACAATCGTTTGAATAATTATTTTCGATCAAAAAATTTTGCACTCACATATCTGGGCTGATTCTCATTAGCTTGCTTTTAATGCTACGTTTATTGCATTTTAAGATTGAAAGTCTTTTAATTATTTTTGTTTGTTAAAATTAACATTTTATTTTTAACAATATTTACGTGACCATCGAATCAATTACGACTACAATAACAAGAAAATGTAATACAATATAAATATTAAATTTTGAAATATTAAGTGGTCTAATAATAATAATAATAATAATAATTACTTTTACTTATTGCAACTCTTTATCGCTTTACTTATTCATGCAGACACTTCATCAATTGCATTTACTACAGATAACAAAGATTCTTAAGTCAAGTGCGGATGCAGTCATCTTGACACAAGAAACTCTTGCAGTCTCGCATTCATTAAAAAAAAAAACGTTACTTCGAAATATAATTGTAATTATCATCATCAGATTTCTTGCGTTATTCGTACAGTGCTCCAGTACAACAAGGACATTTATTTGTACAAGTTTAAGGGTTAATTCTCCGATTAATCAAACAAACTTTTCTCCCATCAAATAATAAGAACTCGCGCACAACGGAAGAAATATTAAAAACAGATATAAATATTAAATATATATATATATATATATATATAATATTAGAGAATAAATATTGAGAGAATATGTATAAATATTAGAAAATATTAGAAAAATACATACTATACGTAAATAGATAATACTTATGTTTCAAATATTTCAAAAGTTCATACATCTACAAATCTATTGTATCATAAGTTCGTATTAAACTTATTCAAATTTCAAAAAATATAAACAAATGACAAACGAGAATTGGCACAGTGAACGGTAGTAATTAGCTTTAAAAAAGCTTTAACAGATGTTCAACTACAACTACGTAGATCGTTGTTAGTGTCTCTATTTATCGAAGAAGGCTAGAATACTAGCCGAAACATGTACAATTTCATTTATTCAATTTTATTATGTAAGATAACATTTTTTTAAAGCTAATTACGCACCATTCACTGTGCCAATTTTCAATTACCCGTTTGTCATTTGTTTATATTTTTTTAATTTGTGATCTCAAAAATTTGAATATTGTTGTTTATTCAAAATATATTCTAAATCTTTAAATTCGATTGGTTTATTATATAAAGTCATTTTATTCAATTTTATAATATTTTTCAAAAGAAAATTAATTCTCTTTCTCTTTTGTATATAATAATTAATTTTTATTTTAATTATATTTTAATATTATATCAAAAGACATTCTTTGTTAAAGAAAAGAAATTGAGTAATTAGTTTTTTTAACAACAGAATGATATTTTTTTTGTGTGTAGAGATTAAATATGATACAAAGATATATAATGGATCTAGATGAGATATAATATACTCAGAGAAAATACAATAAATTTCAATAAATTATTTTAATAGTACTAGATGAATATTTATTTAATGTAAACATATATTTATAAACACATATATTATTAATAAGTGTGTGTGTGTGTGTGTGTGTGTGTG